>CDZE01042417.1_pt1 | contig 38794 bp, 21 predicted proteins | sample 557341 | NCBI WGS metagenome assembly CDZE01 (sample SAMEA3182109, study PRJEB8094) | gut metagenome | biome: human; feature: gut; material: Stool; isolation source: human stools | place: Canada | collected 2013-04-23
GGTAACTTTGGTTCAAGGGGAAACGTTTGGACCGTTGCGAAAAATACGGTCGAAAAGGGTCTGTGCTATGCTTATGCACACCGCGCCCTCAAGAAGCGGACATTCCGTTCGCTGTGGATCACGCGTATCAACGCCGCCGTCCGCGCCCAGGGAATGACCTATTCACAGTTTATCGGCAAACTCAACGCCAAGGGAATCGTCCTCAACCGCAAGGTGATGGCCGACCTGGCAATGAACGAACCGCAGGCATTCGAAGCAATAGTTAAAGCAGTTAAATAGCCCTTCGCAAGGAGGTTTTTAGCGCGGCGGATACCTCGGTATCCGCCTTTTTTCGCTAATACGTCCCCTCAACCGATCAGGACTATCATCAAAAGCGCCTCGGAAACAGAAGATTCCGAGGCGCTTTTCACAGAGACTCATTGCTTCATCAACTCCCCGATCACCTCGGGATTCGCAATAGGCTCCGGATCGAAACGGTCGCTGTTCATGTAGGCGAGAATCGAGCAGAGCATCTGCCGGGCAACGGGACGGTCGTCCAGATCGCTCTGCAAATCGAACGAGGCGATCACCAGTTCGCCCTTCCCGACACGGCCTTCGTAGAGCGTCGCAAGCCGGCGGTTGTTGGTGAAATTATCGACCATCTCCACCAGCGGAGTGCCGCCCCGGATACTGTCCGTCACCATCGCTACCGACCTCTTGCAGAGGTCCCACCACTGCCAGTCGGAGTGCATGGCCGTCGGGAAAGCGGCGAATACGGGGTGGTCCGGATCGCACAGCACGCCCATCGAACCAGCCTGTGCCGGAAAATGCACCGGACTCCAGAATACCGGAACGAATTTTCCTTCGACGCCTTTCAGTTTCCGCCAGTCCGGATTGAACAGCACCTTTCGGCCTTCGGCAACCCGCCGCCGTGCCTCTCCGAAGTCGCGGGTATAAACGACCTCTCCGAACTGCGGACCGATACCGGCGGGATAAACCCATATCGACCATGAATTTTCATACGGCGTACCGTCCAGCTTCACCCGCACGGTCAGGGCTTTCGCCGTTTCGACCCCGGCAAGCGGCACATCGATCCCGCCCAGGGCGGCATTGTAACCGACGGCGAGGTCCCTTGCCGGAAGGGTCCCTTCGGCCAGCACCGTCCCGCCGTCCGCAACGGACCAGCCGACAACCTGTTCCGGCAGAGCCTTCTCACCGTAATTACTCACCTCGATCTCGGCAAGGAAATGCTCGTCGTTCGTATAGGCGGCCTTGGCAAAACGGAGCAGCGGCGTCACGGGAGAGCAGAAATTCCGGAAACGTTCGGCCGTAATCACTCCCTTGCTGTCCCAGAAAGCGTCCAGCAGACCGACCAACGCCGTACCCTGCCCGGGGAAATCATGCAGGTCGAGCAACTGAAAACCGCTGATGCCCGCCGTCTTGAGCGCCCGCTCGATCTCCTCCTTGTAAAGGATCGCCGCCAGCCGGCCGCTCGCCTCGGTATAGGCCGGAGCCTTCTGAAGCAGCCCTTTGGCTTTCAGGTCGTTTTCAACGGCCCTGAAATTGAGCGGCTCCAGCACGCCCGTATATTTGGGGATCTCCGCGAGGTCGGGATAAACCGCATACTGCCCGATTTCGTGGGTGATGAGCGGGACCTGCATCCCGCCGACAGCCTGCGAGAAATCGCGGTCGAAACGCGGCGATTCGCTGTCGAACACCCCCTGACCGCGAACCCAGCCCTTCTTCGTCCACTGCGTCACGTAGAAATCGTCGCCCGGTTCGGGCCAGACGCCGTGCCCCTTTTCGAACGTGAACGACGACGCCGTGTAAAGCCGCCGCGGATCAATCCGCTGGAAATGGCTACGCATGGCGTTGAGCACCCCGAAATCCGGCTGAAGTTCGTTGCCCAGGCTCATGAAGCAGAACGAAGGATGGTTTCCGTAGGCGGCGAGCATCCGCTCGCCCTCCTCGTACATGAAAGCCGTGGCCAGCGAGTCGGCGCCGATATTGAGCGTCCAGACCGGCAGCTCCACCTGCAGGTACATGCCCAACCGGTCAGCGACCTCGAAAGCGGCCTTCGGCGGACACCACGAATGGAACCGCAGGTGGTTCAACCCCCACTCCTTCGCCGTGCGGAAAACCTTTTCCCACCCCTCCGGGTCCGTGGGAGGATAGCCCGTCAGCGGGAAGATGCAGCATTCGAGCGTTCCGCGCATAAAGGCCGGAGTTCCGTTTACGAGCAGTCTGTTTCCGTCGGCCGCAATCGAACGCATCCCGAACACCTCGCTCCGCTCCGCGCGGTTTCCGCCGCCGTCGAAGGCGACCGTCACCTCGTAGAGGTTGGGCGTAAACTCGTTCCACAGTTTCACGTCGCCGTCCAACCGAAGCGTCTCGTTCATCCCGGTCTCCGAACCGGGTTCGAGGCGGCACGGCACGCTCCGTGCCGCCACCTGCTTCCCGGTCGTCCGGTCGGTCACCTCGAAACGGAGTTCTCCTCCGACAGGCACGGGCGAAACGCTCTTCAGCGTCGCGGCGACCTCAACCTGCCCGCCCCCGACATCCGGCGTCACGTCGATGGCGACGAAACGCACCGTTCCGAAGGCTGTCAGGCTCATTTCGCCGACAATGCCGTTCCAGATAATCTGCGTGTCATCGGTATAAGCGTGCGCCAGATTGCGCACCGACAGGTCGTATTTCTTCCGGTTGTCGACCCGGACGGTCAGCCGGTGGCGCCCCGGGGTGAGCCATTGCGTCAGGTCGTAGCGGTGGGGCGTCGTAAGGCTCCGCTCGCCCGGCCCGGCCTTCACGCCGTCGACCCAGACGTCGGTGGTCCAAATCACCCGCTCCAGTCCGAGTTCGATGCGGCGGCCGTTCCATGCCTCCGGAATCTCCACTTCGCGCGTATACCACGCTGGACCGATGTAACTGTGTTTGCGCGTCAGGTGGAGCAGCTGCGGCTTTTCCAGCTTCGCATCCAATGCGCAGGGAGTGCCGATTCCGGCATCGTCGGTCGTTCCGGGAAGTTGGATCGGCTGCGCGAACGCCCGGTTCTCCCACCCGTTCGAAAGCCCCGTATCAGTCGAATCCAGGGCGACCGTCCAGGTCCCGGAGAGGTCGATCACCGCTCCATTTTTCTGTTCGGCGCACGCCGCGCACATCGCCAGAACGACGATCAGCAAACTTTTTCTCAAATTCGATTTCATCTGTTGTCTGAAAATTATTGAAACGTCCAATCGGTTTCCACCCGAAGATTTTTGCCGCGCACCCGGACAATCACCGGATAGCAGGCCGGAGCGGATTGCGCAGGCGTGGAATTCAACGACGAGGGAATGCCGGGAGCCGTTCCCGCAAACACCTCGAAAGCGGCCGCAGACCCGACCTTCACGCCGATCCGCGCACCCGGAACTTCGAGGACGAATTCCCTGCGTTTCTCATACCTCCGCACATCCGAAATGTAATCGTAAGCCGGCAATTCGCCAAGCTCCGCGGGTTGTGCAGTGCCGCCGATCCGGGGACGCTGCGTCAGCAGCAGCACATAGTCGTAGGTATGGAGCGAGTCGGAACGTACGATGAAAACATCCTTCAGCCTCTCTCCGCGCAAGGTCAGCGTCCGCTCCATCCCGACCCCCGCATAGGCGCCGTCGCAGACGGCAGCGACAGTTCCGCCGGATGCCGCGGCGCGGAAGGTCTTCAGCGCCCCGGCCACGGGCCGCTGGTCGGCGCCGTCCACCGTCACCGTATTGTGGGCCAGTGTCCTGCGATACCATCCCCTGAAAGCAGGAACCCCGTAGGCCGAAGTTCCGAGGTCGGGCAGAATCTCCCGCCGTCCGTCGTGAACCGAAACAGAAAGTTTGTCGGGATGGCCGTGCCCGCCGCCGTAGGGACCGTATTTCAGCACGACGGTCCTCCGTCCGCTGCGCAGAATCCCGACCCCGAGATCCCCGAACACGAGGCTCCCGGGCAGCGCCGCCGCGCCGCCGAACGCCGCGCCGTCGGGATTGAGGAGCGCCTCGTACGAATTCCGGGGAACCTCCCTGTAACAGCGTTTCAGCACGTCGAGCAGCAGGGGGTCGCGGTAATGCGCATAGGCCAGTTCATACAGCCGCACCTGCGCCGTGAGGGATTCGCCGTGCCAGCCGTCGTTATGGGCCGGAAACACCAGGTCGGCATAGGTTCCCTGCGCGGGCGAGGCGAACATACGGAACAGCTTGCCGTCGAAAAGGTCGATCCCCCGGCAGCGCAGCGCCCCGGCCGAGAGCAGCATGGCCCGCAGCGGGTAGTAATGATAGGTGGGCGACCCTTCGTTCCACCAGCCGTCGGGGTAAACGCATGCCTTCATCAGGCAGCGGTATCCGCATTCGGGATCGTTCAGCGCCACGTCGATCAGCGAATCGTCGCCCAACGCCACCCCCAGAGCGATGAGGCCACTGTTATGCCATACCTGCCAGTTGCCGCCGCCGCGCCTTTTGAGCAGCATATCGGCGCACACGCGCAGGTAGCCGCTCTCGATCGCTCCGGCCTCCCGGTCGGTCATAACCGGCCTCGCGACCGCATAAGCCCGGGCCGCATCGCTGGCCCAGACCGCTTCGTCGAGGCTCTGGCCGAACATCCGTCCGCTGTTGAGCGCGGTGGCCCGGCGGTCGGGGTTGTGTTCGAAATAGGTCGGGTACTTCGAAGCGTAGTCGAGCAGCATGTCGCGGATGTACTCCGCATATTTCCGCTCTCCGGTCGCCAGGTACAGATAGGTCGCACAGACGAGATAGTCGAGGTTCCGGGCGTGCAGCACGTTGACCCACGCCCAGTCGCGGCGTTTGTCCCCCGTGATGCAATCCCCGCACAGGCTGCAATAGTGGGCCGCGGGCCGATCCCAGTCGAAAGCGAGCATCACGTTGTGGCGGGGACAGAAATAGTCGTGCAGATGGCCCCCTTCGAGCAGGGGAACCGCCAGCGGGTGTTCCCGGCGCCGTTCGACGACTCCGGCCAGCGAGTCGAGAATCGCCCGACCCCACGGCGTCGCCGCCGAAGCGCGGATCGCCGCCCGGTCCGCGTCGCTGAAAAACCGGAACCTGTCGTCCCGCGCCGACACGCGCAGGGAAAGGAGGGCCAGCAGAGTCAATAGAAAGAATCTGTATTTCATCGGTTCATGCGTTTGTCGTCAATCGTTCTCCGCAGCCACATACCCCGTCGGGCGGACGACCCGGACCCGGGGTTTCCGGTGCGGGTCCGTACCGCCGATCGTCGCCGTGAACTTATCGCCCGGCTTCAGCGCCGGCAGCGGCAGGGACCTTTCACCGTCCACGGAGTCCCAGACGAGCGTATAACCCCGCAGGGTGTAACTCGGCAGGCTGTTCTTCACGACAATCGTGACCTCGGCCTGCGTTCCGCCGGCATGCTGCTGAACGGATTCGAAATAAACCGGGGAGGCCAGCCCCGCATAGACCCCGAACGAGGGCTTCTTGCCGAACCACATATCGGTCAGCCCGTGTATGCGCGCCTTGTACCGCCCCCGGCCCGATTCGCCGACATGCGTGCGGTAGTCGTTGAGCGAGAAATAGATGCATCCCATGACAAAGGGACATTCGGCCCAGGCGTCGTAATGGTAGGTCATTTCGGTGATCCGCCGCGGATCGCCCCCGACGAAACGCGGTTCGCAGAGACCGTGCTCGGTGATCAGCAGCGGACGCCCTTTCAAGGCCTCCCGGTCGATCAGGCCGAGACGCACGGGCGACTGGGTCCTGTCGCCGCCGTGCCACGTCCCCGAATAATCGTTCCAGGTGGGAATGTCGGCCATCAGCGACTCGTCGTTGGCCAGAGTGGTGTAAATCTGATTCGACACGACCGTGACGAATGCATTCGTGTTCCAGCTGCGGGCATGGTCGATCATCCGCCGGTAAACGCTTTTGTCCGTATTGTGGTAAACCTCGTTGCTGACGCCCCAGGAGAGAATCGACGGACGGTTGTAGTCCCGTTCGACCGTCACGTCGAGCTGGTGTTTGAGCAACGCCTCCAGTTCGGGATTGGGATCGCCGGGCTGCTGCCACCACGGCAGCTCCTCCTGCACCAGCATGCCCTGTTCGTCCATCATATCGAGGATGCGCGCATCCTGCTGCCAGTGGAAACGCGTAACGACGCAGTTCAGCTCCTTCATCAGCCGCACGGCTTCGGCCATCACTCCGACCGGCTCGGCCATCCCGTAATCGGGATAGCTGCCCGGCATATACTCCACGCCCGGCAGGCGGACCGGCTCTCCGTTGAACAGGAGCCTGTCCCCTTCGATCGCCAGTTTGCGGAATCCGAAACGGGTTTCATAGCGGTCCTGCAACCCTTTCGGGCCGTGTACATCGACCCGCATCACATAGAGGTTCGGCGCGTCGAAATGCCACAGGCGGACCTTTTCGAAGGCCATTCCGGTCGTAAAGACGCCGTCCTCCGCCTTCAGCGCCACACGCTTCTCCGCAACGGGTTCGCGGGTTTTCCAGTCCAGGACGGTCAGCGTGAAATCGGCCCGGCGAACCCGCTCGTCCCAGAGCCGGATCTTCACGGAGGCGACAGCCGAACTGTCGGACAGGTCGACATCGGGCTTTATGTGGGCATAGCGCACGGGAACGCCGTCCGTTGCGACGAGCGCGACCGGACGGATGATGCCCCCGTCATTGGGCCAGTCGAAGGCCGCCTTATAGGGAAAGGCATGCTCGCTGAAACGGTTCGACACGGCCACGACGATCCGGTTGGACACGCCGTAACGCAGCAAAGGCGTCACGTCGAACGACACCGGGGTAAATCCCGTCCCCGTGTTCCGCCCGGCTTCGCGCCCGTTGACGTAGCAGACCATATCGCGGTACACGGCGTCGAAACACAGCCGCACCCGCCGGCCTTTCCACGCCGCGGGAACCTCCGCATGCCGCTCGTACCACGCCAGTCCGAAATAGCGTTCCGTGCCGTCCTCGACATTCCACGTATGCGGCACCCGGACCTCACGCCCCCCGGGCACGCCCGCCTGCCATGCGCCCCAGCCTGCGCTGTCCGCATCGGTCCTGAAGGTCCATCCCCCGCCGTCGAGCGCGACGGTGTCCCGCTGCGCCCGGCCGGGCGTGAAAGCCAGCACGGCGACTGCCATCAATATAATATTCCGCAAATTTTTCATATCAGGGTTTCATTACATAATCATACATCTGGCGGCCCGCCATGAGCAGCGCACCGACGCCGTACACCTCCGTATCGTCCCGGCCGACCTGCTGCGGATCGGCCCCGATGGGCTGCACATACCCCACTTTTCCGTCCTCATGCACGGCCTCGCAGAGCGCCCGCCACCCCTTTTCGGCAGCCGGGCCGTAGTGCGCGCGGTCGAGCAGGCCGTGGTTGACGCCCCAGAGCAGGCTGTACGTGAAAAATCCCGTCGCGCTGGTCTCCGGTGCCGGGTACGACGCAGGGTCGAGCAGCGAAGCGTGCCAGAACCCGTCGGCGCCCTGCAACCCGGCAATCCGCTCCATCATCTCCCGGAACAACGCCACGTAACGTGCCTTGGCCGGATAATCGTCGGGCATGTTATCGATAATAACCGTGAGGCCCGCCGTCACCCAGCCGTTCCCCCGGCCCCAGAAGACACGTTCGCCGTTCCTCTCCCGCATGCCGATATAGCGCGTGTCGCGGAAAAAGAGCCTCTCTTCGGGGCAGTAGAGCGTATCGCAGGTGACGCGGAATTCCCGGTCGAGGTAGTCGTAATAGCGGCGGTCGCCGGTCGCACGGCCCACCCGGGCATAGACCGTCGGGCCCATGAAAATCGCGTCGCACCAGCACCAGCGGCTGTGGGAGCCTTTGGCATAGTAGTTCAGGCTCGCGGTGTCGGGCGCCGCCATGATCCGGTCGAGCGCCTCCACCGTCGGACGGATCATGGCACTGTCACGGTATTTCTCATAGGACATGGCGTAGAACTGCCCCACGCAAAGGTCATCGGCGAAGAAAATATTCCGTCCGGGCTTCCACCGGGTCTTCCGGCCGACCGTCTGCAGGAAGGTCGTATATTTCGCCTCCGTCGCCAGATCGGTCATCCCGGCCAGCCCTACGTACATCACGGCATTGACCCAGGACCAATAGGCGTGCGAATCCGGATAGCGGGAACCTTCGGCCGACTGCCGTTCGAAATTATCCAGCTGCCAGTCGGCGACACGGCGCATCTGGGCAAGCACCCTCCCGGCCCGGAACGCCCGGTGCTGTTCAGGCGTCAGTATCCAGCGGGCGATTTCCGAAGCCGCGACGGCATGCCCGCGCCCGTTGGGATGGTTGCTCTGGGCCATGTAACTCCGGATGTCGCGCCCCTCCCGGGCCAGAGCCACGAACGCCCCGTAGGTGTCCGCCAGCCCGACGCCGCACTCCGCGGCCAGTTTCCGGATCTGCCGGGCATGGAGCGCCAGCGGGGTCTCGGGGTCGAGCAGGTCCGAGGTAAGATCGGGCGTCGGCGTGCACAGAACCACCCTGACGCCCTCTGCGAGCGCCCGTCCGATCATTTTGCGCCACGCCGCGGCGGCCCTTTCCAGCCCGATGGCGCGGTCGTTCAGCGCATAGTCGATAAACAGCACGTCGGGACGGTGCGTGAGCACCCCGGCGGCGAAACGCCTCTCGCCCTGCTCGGAGTTCTCGCCGCCGATTCCCGTCACGATGCTGTTCACGACGGCATAGGGATAGCACCCCTTGACGATCTCCAGCACCTGGTGCGGATAGGCCTCGAGCGTCCTCACGTTCGGAGTGTTGAAATAACCCGACGGCACGCTGTGCCCGTGAAACACGAGGTTGAGGGTCCGGTTCCGGGGCCACCGGGCGTTCAGTTCCGAACGCAGGGAGTCCAGATAGTTTTCGGCGGAAGCTGTCCGGGCCGCAGCCGGGGAAGACGGCAGGAAAAAAGCCGCGAAAACGAGGATAATTGCAAATGCCTTGCGCATGGTCTTTGTCTTTGGTTTTGCCGTGAGCGGAATTTAGTCCGCTCACGGCAGGTTTTCGGTTTTCCGGAGCGCGGCCGGGCTATTCGGTCCTGAACAGTTTGTCGATCATCTCCGGGGTCAGTTCAGCCGTCGGAGCGAATCCGTCGCCGGCCACGTAGCGTTCGAGGCTGTGAAGCATCTGACGGGCCACGGGGCTTTTCTCCCGGATGCCTTCCAGGTCGATACTCGTCATCAGCAGTTTGCCTTTGCCCACCCGCGCCTCGATGATCAGACCGATCTTGCGGTTGTTGTTCCAGTCGGGAATCATCTGTACGACGGGGCGGAACAATGCGGGCGTATGGTCGAGCACCATCGGACGGGAGTAGCGCACCATGTCGAACCACTGCCAGTTGGAATGGAACTCCGTGGGGAATTCACGCAGGGCGGGATGCTCCGGATCGCAGAGAATACCCAGAAGGTTGGGAGGCGTTCCCGACCAGACGGCGTTCCACGAGATTCCCGAAAATCCGGGAGGCACGTCCGAGTCGATCCGTTCGGGATCGGCCATCAGAAAGACCGTGGCGCCGTCGAGCAGCCGCTGCCGGACCGTCGCATTCCACTCCCTCGCAACCACGACATCGCCCATCTGCATTTCGGGAAGCCGCTGCGGATAAACCCACACGGCCCATTCGTTGAAGACATCGGTCCCGGCCAGCGAGAAGGTCAGCGTCATCTTCACGGCCTCGCGGATTCCCGACAACGGGATCGACACCCCGCCCAGGTCGGTGATCGGGCCGACCGGAATATCGGTCGCCCGGAAGCCGCCCTTGCGGTAGACCCGTCCGTCGGGATACTTCAGCGACCACTCGACGCGGCCGTTGCGGATCGCCCGGTCACCGAAATTCACGATCTGCGCCTTCCCGGTGAAGGTCTCCCCGTTGGTCCAAGTGAATTTTTCGGCGCGCAGCAACGGCACGCGCGTCCCCTGCATGCGGCGGAACTCCTCTGCCGTCACGTAAGGCTTGGCATCGTAGAAAACGTCCACCACGCCCACGGGCGACGTGCCCTGCCCCGGAAAATCGTTGATCTGCAACAGCGTGTAACCTCCGAACCCGGGCGTGCGGAAATAGGACTCGAACTCTTCCTTCTTCTGGATCACCTGGAACTTTCCCGACGCGATGTGGAAATCCCACGCCTGGTCGAGCATGTTCTTGTCGCGCAGTCCCTCGCGGAAAATCTCGTAGTTATAGGGTTTCAGCACCCCGGTATACTTGCCGACCTGATTGAAGTCGGGATAGTTGCACCACTGGCCGATCTCGTGCGTGATCAGCGGAACCGATACCTTTTTCACATAGTCGCTGTAATCGTACATCGTGTTGAGCGGGGCGACGTTGAAACGGCCTTTCAGCCCCTCCTGCCACCGCTGCGGACGGGGTCCGTAGTAGTCGAAGAAGTCGCTGCCCTCGATGTTGGGATAACCCGAAGCCGCCGCATAGAGGTGGCGCGGGTCCTCTTTCCACTGCGCCAGCATCTTTTTCAGGAACGGATCGCGCCCCGGGCCTACAAGTTCGTTGCCCTCGCAGAAGAAAGCGAACGAAGGATGGTTGCCGTATTCGCGGAAAATCCGGACCGCCTCGTCGAAGAAGAACGCATCGAGTTCCGGAACGGTCCCTATCGTGAAGCGCCAGTCGGAATTTTCGACCTGCAGGTAGAGTCCGAGCCTGTCAGCCGCCTCGAAAGCCGCCTCCGGGGGACACCACGAGTGGAACCGTACGGAATTCAGCCCGTAGTCCTTACACACTTTCAAAATCCGGAACCATTCGTCGTAATCCGTCGGCGGATAGCCCGTGATCGGGAATTCGGCCGAGTTGACGTTCCCGCGCAGGAACAGGATGCGGTCGTTGATCGTGAGCCGGGTTCCCTCGGTCGCGAAATCGCGCACACCGAATGTCTCCGACGTTTCGTCGGCGAAGGTATCCTTCCCGTCGGAAGCGGTCATGGAGAACTCCGCACGGTAGAGGTTGGGCGTGAACTCGTCCCACAGCAGCACCTCGTCGCCCAGCGCATATTCATAACTCACAACGAACACGGAATCGCTTCCCGCAAAGGCATAGGTCCGCCGCGGCAACTGCACGACCGCCCCGTTTTCGCCGGAGCAGCGCAGGGCGATTTCGCCCTCGACGCTCCGTTTCTGCGGGTTGGCCAGCGTGACGTCGACCTTCACCTTCCGGCCTTTCCGGTCGGGATAGAGCTGGATGTCGGCCATGCGGACCTGGTCGTAGGCGCGAATCTCCATGTCGCCGACGATGCCGTTCCAGTTGGTCTGGGTCTCGGCGCTGACGGCATGCGTGTATTCCAGATTGAAAATCTTGCTGTTGTCCACCCGGAAGCGGACCGTATTCCGTTCGCCGAACTTCACCCGGTCCGTGATGTCGAACTCATGGGGCGTCGAGAGGCTCATCTCCCGGCCGACGGCGTGTCCGTTGACCCAGGCCCGCACCTCCCAGTGCGCCCGTTCGAGGTGAATGAAAATCCGCTTGCCGCGCCACTCTTCGGGAATGAAGACATTCTGCTTCTCGTACCAGGCGGCCCCGGCGTATTCGAACATGCGGGTCAGGCGGATAGACGTCATGTCCTGTGTCTTGTATCCTTTGCCCGCCTGGTCCGTCGAACCGGGCAGCGTGATGGTTTCGGGCAACTGCGGCGTAAACCGGCTTCCCTTGACGGGAATGGCGATATTCGTCGGATCGAGTTTGAACTGCCATATTCCGGCCAGCGACAGGGATTCCTTTTCCCGCTTTCCGGGCGCGGAGCCTTGCCGGGCAAGAACCGGAGTTCCGCCCAGCAACAGCAATGCCGCGACAATCGATAATTCTTTCAGTTTCACAGGCTTCTCATTTTTTAACAAGTCTCAAACGATAGGTGATCAGGTCGTAGGAAGCGTGCCAATCGGTCTTTCCGGTCAGCACAATGCCGTAATTGGTGCCGCCGCTGGCAACTCCCACGGGACCGAGTCCGGAGCAGAGGTCCCCGTATACGTCCCGGATGTTGGTGCGGGCGGACGGAAGCCGGAACCAGCCGTAGTTCGCACGGTCGCCGGTCAGGGCGGCACGCGGGGCGCGCAGGCTGATGTTGACGCCGCCTGCCGTCCGGAAATCGCCGCTGTAAATGAACGGATGCTCCTCTTCGCGTACCAGGCTCGTGTTGTTGTCCACCTCCGACCAGCCGGCCGTGCCCTCGACGGCGCCGCCGGCGACAAAGGGCATATAAGCCCACGGAGCATCCACCGAGTAGCCGGGGAACTTGTCGGCATTGGCGAAATCCGGGTTGGTCGGATCGGCGACGTACTCCGCCGTCACCTCCCGCGTGGTCATGTTCACGGTGACGTTGTAATATCCCTTCTGCGACACCGGAAGTTTATACGGCTCCGCATCGAGTCCGCCGACCAGCGTGCCGCCGTTCTGCCGGTCGCAGGCGAGCGTGTTGGCTCCGGTCAGCGTATAGTTGATCCTGCGCGACGCCCCGAACGGACGGTCGCTGCCCATGAACGCCACGAACCGGATGTTGTCGTCGGCCTCGTTGCGGTAGTAGAAATTCTCGATCCGGAAGAGGTTCGTGCCGATACGCCGCATCGGAAGGAGCGTACCCATGCCCCAGGCGCTGTTGTCGGCATAGGCATCGAAGCCCTGCCCGGTGACCTCCGCCTCGTTTTTGGCGTCGGAGAGATACAGCCGGTCCATCATGCCGACGACGAGGTTGCCGCCCAGCACCGTCTTGTTGCCGCTCGAATCGTCGGCACGCACGAGGTACTGGTATTCGCCGGGCTTTTCGGCGGGAATCGTGAACTTCCCGCTGTAATCGTAGGCCAGTTTCTCCTCGTCGGTCGAAGGCGTGATCGTCGTCTCGAAATCGACGGGATCGCCGGCAGCCGTTTCACCCCACACGCGGGCGTAAATGCTCGTAAGCTCCACGTTTTCGGTGATTTTCGCTTCGAGTTCGATCTCGATCGGAACGCCGTCCAGCCCGTAGAAACGGGTCACCGTCGGCTTGGTAATGACGACCGAGGGAGGCAGTTCGTCGGCCTCGTAACCCGGAATCCGGTTCTCGGACGTCAGGTCGTTGACCGCCACGGAGACCTTCCGTATACCGCCGGCCCCGTTCCGCACGACCAGCTGGAGCAGGTGCTCCGTCTGGTTGTGGTCCTTCGTCACATCGAACGTCTCGTCGACGGTGTATCTGTCGGCGTCGAGCTCGATCAGCTTGTCGATTCCCCACTCCCGGTTGATCAGCCGCACGGAGGAGAGTTTCTCTCCGTCGGACAAATTCGCCTTCACGGTGAGTTTGTATTCGGGACCTATCCACAGATAGTCGGCCGCTGCATCGGCCACCGCAGGAAGCGCCGGCGAGGGCGTGTCCGGAAAGGTCACGGTATCCTTGCACGACACGGCCAGAAGCACCGCCGCCGCCATTCCCATTTTCAAAAACGATCGTATCATCTTTCAGGTTTTTTGCTTTAGGTTCAACCACATCGTAAATTACCAGCCGGGGTTCTGGATGATCGCCCCTTTGTGCACCTCGGCCTCCGGAATCGGATAAAGGTACATATAATCCCGGAACACGCGATCTTCCTGCATCACCGCCCTGTAGGAAAACGACCCGTCGCCCTCCTTCGAAATCCGCATGCCCATGATCGGTTCGTTCTCGGTCTGTTCGGCGATCTTCCAGCGGCGCACGTCGAAGAAACGGTGCTCCTCGAACGCCAGTTCCACCCGCCGTTCGTTGTAAATGCGCGCGCGCATCTCGTCTTGGGTCAGTCCCGGGGGCAGGATCGGCAGCCCGACCCCGACACGGGTGCGTACGGCGTCCACCGCGGCCTTGGCCGTCATCGTGAACTCGCCCTTGCTTTCCGGGCCGAGGTATTCGTTCAGCGCCTCGGCGTAGTTGAGCAGGATTTCGGCATATCGGAACAGAATCCAGGCATGGACGCTCGTCTGGTTCTGTGTCAGGTCGAGGTTTTCATTGACGTATTTGCGGATGTAATATCCGGTCGTGGTGGCGTTTTCGCGGCCGTATCCGTCGATGCCGCCCACCCAGCACTCCACGGGGCGCCCCTTGAACGACGTATTGTTGACCAGAATGGACATCGCCAGCCGGGGATCGCGCCCCGCGTAGGGATTCGCAGGATCATATCCCGAACCCATCTCCCAGATATTCTTGCCGGTGGCCTTCATCTCATAGGCGTCCACGAGATTCTGCGACGGGCAAGTGCAGTTCAGGCCGCCCTGGTCGTAGCCGATCGGATAATTGGCCTTCTCATAGCTGTTGTCGTTCCAGCCCTGGACCGCAAAGATCACCTCGGGGCTTCGGCTTTCCGCACCTTCACCCAACAGGAACAAGCCCTTGTAGTCGCTCGAAAGACTGTATTTCCCCAGGGCGATCACGTCGTGGGCCGCCTTGGCCGCCTCGTACCACTTCTCCTTGTCGTTGTCCGGATTGTGGAGCTTGCTGGCGGCATAGAGCAGCGCCCGGCTCTTCAGCGCCATGGCCGCCGGCCCGGAAGCGCGGCCCACCCAAGTGTTGTCGTCGTAACCGACCCACGTATCCTTCAGCAATGGCTGGATCTCGTCGCATTCGCCGACGATGAAATCGATACACCGGTCGAAATCGTCGCGCGTGATTTTGGCCAGTTCGGCCTCGTCGTCGATGACTTTCGTCATGATCGGAACCCCGCCGTAACGCTTCACCAGTTCGAAGTGGTAGAACGCCCGGAGAAAACGGGCCTCGGCGCGCATCCACGCGATGTCGCGGGTCTGCAACTCGTATTCCTGCCGGTTCGACTCGATCGTCAGGTCACGCAGCAGGAGTTCCTTGTAATTCTCCGTCTCGCGCAGAAAGAGGTTGGTGCTGCGGATGGCCTGGTAGAAATGGCTCCAGCAATCCTCCGGATTGGATGTCGAGGTCCAGACCCCTTCGTTGAACTGGTGGATCGTGGAGTTCTTGTTGGCGTGGTCCGCCTCGTCGCAGGCTGCGGCGAGCATGGCGCTGCCGACCCGGTTGAAGCCGAAATGATAGAACATGAAGGTGTACATTCCGGTTCCGGCCTTGAACATGCGTTCGTAGTTGACGAATACCTCTTTCTCGTGGTAATTGGCCGAGATTTCGCGGTCGAGGAAATCGCATCCCGTCGCCAGGATGAGCGAGAGCAGGCAGAACGTTATTTTTTCAAATGCTTTCATACCGTTATTTTTTTCGATAACCGTTAAACGTGACATTCAGACCTACCGTAAAGGTTCTGTAGGTCGGATAGCCGTAGCTGCGGGTTTCGGGGTTGACGTCCACGTCGAGGTTGTGGACCGTAAAAAGGTTAAGCCCGCTCAGGTAGAACCGGATGTCGCCGAAAACCCGGCCCTTCCCGGGGGTGAACGTGTATCCCAGTTCGAGGTTGCGCAGGCGGAACAGCGACATGTCGCGCACCCAGAAATCCGACGAACGGTAGTTGTTCGTGTTGGCCTGGGTGGTCAACCTCGGGAACGTGGCGCGGGCGCTGTTCTCCGGAGTCCACCGCCCGGCGGCCGCCCAATCCGAAATATTGGCGTCGTTGACGAACGGCCAGAAGTTGTAGTCGTTCAGATAGAGGCTGTAATTCGTAAGGCCGTCGAAGAGCATCTGCAGATCGAAACCCTTGTATTCCACCCCGAGTTTGATTCCGTAATTGATCTCGGGGACCGTAGGCCGCCCGATCGCCACCTCGTCGTTGGCGTCGATGACGTTGTCGCCGTTCTGGTCGCGGTATTTCAGGTCGCCGGGACGCACCGGGGTAAACGCCTGACGGGGGCTGTTCTCGATGTCGCTCTCGTCGCGGAAAAATCCGATGGCCTCCAGCCCGAAGGGCTGTCCCACGGGATGTCCCTGCCGGTACATGTAAGGTTCCGCACGGGGTGTCTCGTAGCTCGCCGTGATCCTGTTGCGGGCGAAGGAGAACGTACCTCCGGCATAGTAGCTGACCCCGGCGGCCTGACCGTAATACATCAGCGAGAGTTCCGTTCCGTAATTCCGCACCTTGGCCTTGTTGACCGGTGTAGAGAAACCGATGCCCGAGAAAGAGGGGATCGAATTGCGGTTGTCGACCAGAATGTCACGGCGGTTTTCGAGGAACACGTCGATGTCGAAAGCCAACCGGTTGCCGAACCAGCGCGTCTCCAGCCCGGCGTTGTAGATCGCCGACTTCTCCCACGTGAGGTCCTCGTTCGACAGCGCGAGCTGCACGAAGGCGTCGTAATACTTCACGGCCGTTCCGTAGTAATATCCTTTATTCGCTCCGATTCCCCAATACTGCTCGTAGGCGAACCGCGACGCACCGCGGTTATTGCCGACCAGACCCGCCGAAGCACGCAGTTTCAGAAAGTTCAGCGTCCGGTTGTCCTTCAGGAAATTCTCGTTGGAGACCACCCAGCCGACCGAAGCCGCCGGGAACACGCCGAAGCGGTTGCCCTTCGCATAATTCTCCGAACCGTTGTAGGAGACGACGGCCTCCAGCAGGTATTTCTGGCGATAGGCGTAGTTGACCCTCCCGGCGATCAGCTGCTGGGCATAGATCGCCTGCTGGCCGAGCACCGAGCGCGTATTCTGCTGATACATCAGCAATCCGCTCAAATGATGGTCCCCGTCGAAACGGCGGTCGTACTCGAATCCGGCCTGCAAGTACATCCGGCTGGTCTCGGAGTCGCTGCCCGTCCAGACGCTCAAGTCCGTATCGTTGCTGCGCTTCTCGAAATAAACCTCGTCCGCACCGGATTCGCTCTTCGTGTAGATCGGTTCGTAATAGGCATATTGCCGGGTCTTGGCGTATCCGTTCTGGTAGGACGAATTGAGCGCGATGCCGGCGTATGCGGAGAGGCCCTTGGCGATGAAGTCCAGCTTATGGGTCAGCCTCGCCGTCGCCTGCACGTCGTACGCATGGCGCGAACTCCAGCCCAGCCCCAGCAGGTTGCCGACCGGGTTGTTAGGGAATTTGGCGGAACCGGTGAAATACCCCTCCGGCGTACGCACGGGATAAAGGTTGGGAGCGTACGTGGCCATGTTTTTCCACATGGTTCCGGTCCCTACCTGCGGGAATTTCCGGTCCTCGATGCGGCCGCCCAGGTCCACCTGCGCCGTCAGCATCTTCGTGATGTAAATGTCGGCATTGGCCCTGAAGTTGATCCGCTGGAACCCGATATTCGAGTTATTCTCGCCGTCGGTTCCCTTGTACAGGCCCTTGTTCTCCATAAAACCGGCCATCACATAGTAATTGACGAAACGGTCGGCGCCGCGGAACGAGAGCGTATAGTCCTGGATGTGCCCCGAGCTTTTCAGTATTTCGTCATACCAGTTCACGTCCGGGTAGAGATAGGGGTTGCTCCCCGTACGGTAGCCCTCCAGCTGGCGCTCGGTGTACTGGGCCGGCAGCCCGTCGTTGGCCAGCGCCTCGTTGTACAGCGTCGCATATTCGTACGACCCCTTGAAACGGGGTTTGTACTGCGGCAGCTGGACGCCGTAACGCCCCGTCACCGAAATCTTGAGCTTCCCGTCGCCGGGACGCCCACGCTTGGTCGTGATCAGCAGCACGCCGTTGCCGCCGTTCATGCCGTAGAGTGCAAGCGCCGGGGCGTCTTTCAGGTAGGTGATCGACTCGATCTCCTCGGCGGTGATCTGGTTGAATCCCGAAACTTCGTAGCCGTTCACGAGGATCATGAATCCGTTATCCCCGGAGGTGTGCTGGCCGCGCAGCCAGACGCTGGCCTCGTCGTAGCCGATCTCGCCGGATTTCGACATGGCAGTCAGGCCGGGAATCCGCCCGAAGAAGGCGTTGCTCAACGTACTGACCTGCGATTTGCGCAGTTCCTCGCCGCTGATGGCCGAAAAGGCGGAACTCGTTTCGACCCGGTCCTGTTTACCGTAAGCAACGTCCACACGAGTCGTATCGGGAGCCGTCGGGAACGACGCTTTCGCCTGAAAGGCGCCGCACAGCAGAAGCACGAGGGCCGGCAATACTTTCAAACCGTATTTCATAGGGTTATTGTTCATTGGTAATCGTTTTTTCCGGAATCCGGAGCCGGCCGCACGCCGTGCGCACACCGGGTCCGTCTCCCGATTCGTCATCATTATTCCCATCCCGGATTCTGCTTCAGGTATCCGAGATTCACTTCGTTCTGCTGGAACGGATAGAGGTACATCCGGTCGTCCCAGACCCTGCTGCCGATCTTCTTCAGCTGATAGGTCACGCCGACCGCCGGACGGGCCGGATCGGGACCGGGGGCGAGTTGCAGGGTGTAGATGTCACCCTCCATCATGTGTTCGGAAACCGCTGTTTTCCACCTGCGGGCGTCGAAATAGCGGTGCTGCTCGAAGGCCAGCTCCACGGCGCGCTCCCGGCGGATCACCTTACGCATGTCCGCCTGGTCGGTGTATTCGATGTCGGGCATCTTCACCCGGCGGCGGACTTCGTTCAGCGCCCACTCGATCTGCTCCTGCGCCTCGACCGACGTACTCGACTCGTTGAGCGCCTCGGCGTAGTTGAGGTAGAACTCGGCCAGCCGGAAAGTGATCCAGCGCGGAGCCGGGGCGGAACCGTTCTTCACGCCCTTGCAGAATTTCCGGAGGAACCCGACGCCCGGAACGCCTTTCAGATAGAGGTTGTTGTTCTCGTAGAAATGGTACACCGTGCCGCTGCCCCGCGACCACTCCGAACCGGAAATGAACGCCGAGGCGTGGAAACGCGGGTCGAGTTCGCCCAGTTTGGCCTGGTACTGCTCGTAAGGATAACTCTGCCCCTCGACTTCGTCCCATACCTGATCCGTTCCGTCTTTCTTCTGGTACTGTTTCGTGAAGTTGAACGTCACCGCATGGTTGACCGGAACGTCGTGCGCGCCCATGATCTGCCCCGGCAGCATGAAGCGGCAGAAATACCCGTTCGTCGTCGTGCCCATCAGACCGGCATCGAGGATGATTTCAGGGACAGCCGGGTTGACGAAAATCTCCTCATAGCGGTCGACAGGGTCGTCGGGCGTGTCGTAGAGCCTGCACCAGCCGCTCTCGTTCTGCGCCCAGTCGAGCACCGCCTTGTTCGCGTCGGCCGCCAGTTTCCAGCGGGACGCGTCGTACCCCGGGTAACCGATCATCTCCCGCAGTTCGGGGTCCGTAACGGCCACATAGGGATCGTCGCTGTTGAACAGCGGACTGGCCGCATAAAGCAGCACCCGGGCCTTGAGCGCCAGCGCCGCCCCCTTCACGATGCGCCCCAGATAGCGGCTTTCGTAACTGTTCGGCAGATGGCGGGCCGCCTCCTCGCACTCCCCGACGAGGAACTCGACGGTCTTCGCATAGGTGCTGCGCGGAATCTTGTTCTGGCTGATCTGCTCCGCGGATTCGGCCGAGAAAACTTCGGTGATGATGGGTATTCCGCCAAGCCGCTGCCAAAGGTCGAAGTGCATCAGCGCCCGCAGGAAACGGGCCTCGGCTTTCATTTTATCCCGCTCCGTATCCGAAAACGGGGCGCGGTCCACGTTCTGCAGGAAAATATTGGCGTTACGGATGCCGATGTAAACATATCCCGAATTGAACTCGCACATCTGGACGTTGGAGGCATTCCACGTTCCGGGATTGACGAAACGGACGATGTAGGGCCACTGGGCCTCGCATTGCAACTCGTCGGTAGCGGCCGACACCAGGGCGCCGTAGGAGCCGTAGTGTTGGAAGCGATAATCGCTCGCATGCCAGTAATAGGGGAATTCATAGATCGAGCAGGTGTTGTAAACGTTCCAGAGGAACTGCTCCGTGCGCACCTTCGAGGCGAAAACGCTGTCGACGTTGATTTCGCTGCTGACCGGTTTTTCCAGAAAATCCTGGCACGAGAAGCACAGCGTCATGAACCCGCACACCATCAAGGCTGTAATCAATTTGTTTTTCATGGCTGTAATCGCTAAAATTGGAAGTTGACACCTATGTTGTAAACCCGCATCGGGGGATATACGCGGCCCCACACTTCACGCGCATCGGGGTCCATCGGGTATTTGTTGTTTTTCCACGTGCAGAGGTTGTTGCCGCTGATGTAAACGCGCAGGTTGCTGATCCGGGCCTTCTGCAACAGTTCCTTGGGGAACGTATAGCCGATCTCAAGGTTTTTGAGGCGCAGGTAGGAACCGTCCTGCACCCAGAAGCTCGACTTCTGGTAGTTGTGTTCGATGTCCTTGAGTTTCAGCCGCGGGAAGGTGATCTTGTCCCCGTTTTCGTATCGCTCCTGCGTCCAGCGTTCCAGGTTCCATTCGTAGGCCGGTCCCCAGTCCGCAGCGAAGGGATACGTGCCCGAGCGTGCGGAGAAATAGGTCGACACGCGACCGGCCCCCTGGAACAGGATGGAGAAGTCGATCCCCTTCCAGCTGCCGCCCAGCGAGAAACCGTAAGTGATCTCCGGCCAGTTGCCGTAACCGATGCTGGTAACGTCGTTCGAATCGACGATACCGTTTCCGTCGAGGTCGCGGTATTTCAGGTCTCCGGGCTGCAACCCGGCCCCTTCCCAGATGGAAACCGGGCGGTCCGGATCGTTGATCTCGTCCCAGGTGTTGTAGAAGCCGTCGCAGACCAGCCCGAAATACTGCCCCACCGGGTGACCGGTGCGCTGCTGGTAGGCGTTCTTGTACCTGACCTCGTCCTGGTCGATGATCTTGCTCCTCGCGAACGAGAAGTTGCCCTTCAGCCAATAGTTGAATTTGCCGGCATGTCCCTTGAACGCCGCTTCGAACTCATAGCCGTAATTGTTCACCTTTCCGAAATTCGACGCCGGGAGTTTGGCGGCCACGTATTCGGGTACGGTGCTGAGCGTCCAAAGGATGTTGCCGCGCTTCTCCTCGAAATAGTCCGCCGAAAGCGAGATCATCTCCCCCAAAAGACGCATGTCGAAGCCCACGTTCCACTTGCGGGCAACCTCCCACTGCACCTTTTCGTTGGAGAGGCGGCCCTCGGTGTAGATATTGTAGGTGGTCTGATCGATACCCGGCGTTCCGAAAGTCGTCTTCACCCATCCGCCGTTGCCCAGCGCATAGGGCGCCAGCAGGTACATGTAACGCTGTCCGCCGATCTGGTCGTTGCCCACCTCGCCGTACGAACCGCGGATTTTGAGGTGGGAGAGCACTTTGCTGTCTTTCAGAAAATTCTCCTCGGACACCATCCAGCCCGCGGAAACAGCCGGGAAAAAGCCGAAACGGTTTTCGGGGGCGAAGTTCTCCGAGCCGTTGTATCCGGCGTTGAACTCCATCATGTACTTGCCGCGGTAATCGTACGTCACGCGGCCGACGAGTCCGAGATAACCGTGCGGAAGCCCCGTCTCCAACGAAGGCTTATGCAGTTTTTCGAGGTTGGCCAGGAAAAGCGCCGTCACACGATGGTCGCCGAAGGAGCGGTTGTACTCGACGGCCGCCTCGGCGTAGATCTTGCGCCACTTGTTCGATGCGGAGATCGACTCGGACATTCCGGCATAGGGGCCCGAATCGCCGTTGCGAAACATCGTATAGCCCTTTTCATTCTCGGCCGGGATCACCGTGTAGGAATCGAAGTATTTCTGCCTGTGCGCGGACTTTTTGTAATAACTGTCGTAAGCGGCCATCGCACGCACCGAAAGGCCCTTCGTCAGCCAGTCCATGTTGTATTTCAGCGATACGTTGGTGTTGAGCGTATTGGAGAACTGCCGGTCCTGCGTGCCGGCCGAGCCGCCGCTCGTCGGTCCGGCCTCCGCCCACGGGTTGAACTGCGGGACCCCCGACGTGGCTCCTACGACCTGCGTCACGAGTTTGCCTTCGACGAATCCGGGACTCGCCATCGGCGGCGTGGACAGTGCCTTGTCGAAAGCCGCATAGGCGCCGCCGTTGGGATAGATGTTGTCGGTCACCTGGTTGCCCAGCTTGACCGAGAGGACGAGGTCCCGCGTCAGGTTGAAGTCGAAATTCATGCGCACGTTGTAGCGGTCGAAATTGTGCTTATACTTGAATCCGAGGTCCTGCTCGGGCTTGTGATAACCGCCCGACTGGTTAAAATAGGTCAGAGACACGAAATAGCGCATCCGCTCGCTGCCGCCGCTGATGTTCGCGTTGTAGTTCTGCTGGAACGAAAGCGGTTTGATCAGTTCGTCGAGCCAGTCGACGTCGGGATAGAAAACCGGGGAGGAACCGGTCCGGAATTTCTCCAGCGTCGGCGCCTTGAAGAACACTTCGTCCTCGGATGCGCCTTCGTTGCGCTGCGCCTCGTTGCGGAGCATCGCATAGTCGTAGGAACCCAGCGTTTGCGGCAGAACGGAAGGTTGCAGTCCCGCGATATTGGCACTGAAACTCACTTTCGGCTTGCCGACCTTGCCCTGCCGCGTGGTGATCAGGATCACGCCGTTGGCGCCGCGGACACCGAACACGGCCGTCGCCGAGGCGTCTTTCAGAATGTTCAGGCTCTCGATTTCGGTCGGGTCGATATCGTTGTAAGTGGCGCGCTCGACGCCGTCGACCAGAATCAGCGGCGACGAACCGCCCGTGTTCAGCGTCGCGATACCACGCACGCGCAGGTCGACTTTGTCGCTGCCGAACTCGCCCGAAGTTTGCAGGGCCTGAAGGCCCGAAGTGAGACCTACCAGCGCATTGCTCACGCCGGCCACGGGCGCGCGGAGCAGCTCTTCATTGGAAACGGACACCAGCGAACCGGTCACGGTGGCTTTCCGCTGGACGCCGTATCCCACCACGACGAGTTCCTCGATTTTCTGGGTGGCTTCCGCCAGCGATACGTTCACCAGAAGGCTCGTGCCGACGGGGACTTCCTGATCCGCATAGCCGATAAAACTGAACGCCAGCACGGCTTTATCCGGGACGGTCAGCGCATACCGGCCTTTCTGGTCCGTGGTGGTCCCCCTGTTGGACCCCTTGACCACGACCGTCACACCGGCCATGGGGGCGTGCGTATCGGCATCGGTAACGGTTCCGGACACATTCCGGTCCTGCCCGTAAGCCGCACAACAGAAGAATAGAGCCCACAGCATGGTAAAAACAAAGAAGTTTGTTTTTCTCTCCATCTTTTTCAGGTTTAGTAGATTATAGGTTTGGTATGAGGTTTGGCGCCCGGCTTACAAATTCGCAGGGCAGACAGATCCGAAATTCTTATTTCAAGACTTCGGGGATGGCCTCTCCGCAGTTCCGGCGCCGGCGCGTCCGGATCCGGCCGGGAAAGGCAAACGGGATAGACGGGCTTTACGGAACGGCGTGCCGTTTCCCCGGAAATAGGATTCGTTCATTCATAGGCTTGGTTTATGGGTTAGTTTTCGGATTGATGCGTATCAAATGCCGCCGGAGACCAGCGTAACGACCGAGCGGGCCGGCACGGAGACCTTGTCTCTCCCGGTTTCGCCCCTGTATTTCAGGCTGGCCGATTCCGACGTTTCATACATACGGTATTTTTCGGCCTCTCCGTCCAGGCGGAAGCTCTGCCCCCGGGTTCCGAGGTTGACGACCACCACGACCTCCCGTCCGCCGCCCCTGTAGGCGGAGACGAGCAGGCCCGGATCGGTCACTCCGGTCGAAGAGGCGATCTCCACCCGGACCATTCCCGGGCGCACGAACCGGCTGAAATTGCCCAGCGCCCACATCAGCTTGGAATCCCGGGCCACGCCGTCCTGCTTGAGCGAGGCGTCGAGCGACGGATTCTCCCCGCGAAGCCCGTTGCCGAGTCCGTCGTCGAGATAGATCAGGCCGTCCTTGTAGTCATAGGGCGTGATGGCCGTCCACCACTGCCACGAGGCGGCCTGCGCCACGGTGATATCGTAGTGGATCACCCGCGCGACGTACAGGGCGATGTCCATGCCCAGGTCACGGCCCCAGCCGCCGCCTTTCGACTCGGCGTTGTTCTCCATCACGCAATATTCGGTCTGCCAGTATCCCAGTCCGGGGCTTAGCCGGCCGATACACTCCCGGAGCTGCCTCCGCTCGGAGATCATGCTGTCCACAGGCCAGGTGCTCCAATAGGAGTGACCGCTCACGCACGGCAGCACGTTTTTCATCCCGAGAATCGGAAAGGCTCCCCGTCCGGAGAAGAATTCGTGAATCTGGTTGTCGGCGATCGGCGTATCGGTTCCCGACTTGTAGAGGTACTTGACGGCCCCGGCCTCGCCGAAGACGATCTTCGTGTCGAGCCGCTGGCGGGAGATCTCGTCGTTGAGTTCGCCGATCAGCTTATAGCAATCCGCATTGTTGGCGAAAGTTCCCTCCTGCCGGGGCGTATTCCAGTCCCACTGGGGTTCGTTGACGGGACTGACATAACCGAAACGGATGCCTTTCTCCACGGCGAAATGCTTCATGACCGTCACCAGGAACCGGGCGTAATCGTCGTACCGGTCCGGGCGGATGTTCATGCCCTTCTTTCCCTGCGACGTGGTTTTTCCGTTCAGGGACATGAACCAGGGCGGCGCGATCGTAAAGGCGAGGAAATTCCCGACGCCCCGTTCACGGGCCGCTTCGAGGAACCATTGCTGGCCCGCCTGCTTGGAGAAATCGTAGCTGCCGTCCGGCGCGAGGAAACACTCCACGCGCGACCACGTGTTGGTGATGCCGCTCGCATCGCCCTGCTCGTAGCTGCCCGAGCCGATATTGAAGCGCCACATCGAAAGCCCGATGCCCCGGGGATTGCCGTCCTCATCCTCCTCCATGCTGAAAAGCCAGTCGGCAATCCGGTTTTTCTTCTCGTCGGGCCAGTTCAGCCCCACATGCTGGGTGCGCCAGGCGTCCGAAGCGCCGAAGCTGTGCATCGTCTGATAGGTCTTCGCCGGATCAATCCGGTATACGATTCCCGATTGCCCGGAGGCATTTTCGCCGGTAACCTCCGTCGAGCAGCAGGCCAACAGCAGCAGAATAGGCAGATAGCGTCTCATAACGTTCGTTTTTTACAGTCCGAGAGCATTTTCGCGCGCCATCTTCAGGTGCGCAGCCACTCCCTGATGGTTGTTGTCGAGCGCGGCGGCCGCTTCCAGGAACTTCAGCGCCAGGTCGCGGTTTCCCAGTCCGAGATGTCCGAGTCCCATCATGTAGTTGCAATGAATCCGGTTGCGGCGGTTCAGGTCGTCCTCCCAGATCAGCAGGTCGGGCAGCGACACGGCGAAGTAGTCGATCTTCACATCGTCGGACAGATGCTTTTCGCCGTACGCGACCAGTTTGTCGAAACGCCCCCGGGCTTCGTCTGCGCGTCCCAGCTGCAACAGGGCCAACCCCTGATAAAAAATCTTGTCCGGTTTCTGGTCGTTGTAATACCTTGCGTCCGTCGGATCGCTCTGCCCCTCGGAGGCCAGCGTGAAACAACGCTCGGCCGCACTCCTGTCACCCATCCCGGCATAGGCCACGCCCAGCCAGTAATTGAAATCGTTCTCCTGCGCCCCGCGCAGTTTGCCTTCGCCCAGATTGTGCGGGTAGACGAAGCAGGCTTCGAGCAGCGCAACGGCGTCCTCCCGGCGTCCGGCGGCAATCGCCTCCTTGGCCAGTTCCGTCCGGGCGATCTGGTACTGCGCCGGCACTTTTCCTTCGCCGCCCTCCCAGGGATGGAACTTCCGGTTGTCGATCAGCGCGCGGGCCTCGTCATAACGCTCCAGCTGGTTCAGCAGCGTCACGTACTCCAGATAGAGGTCGTCGCGATCGTCCACCTCCGCACGGTGGGCGTCGAGGAAAGCGAGGCGCTCGCCGTGCGCCCGGTTGAGGCGTTTGTAGAGCTGGTCAAGCTCCATCAGGATGCGCGAGTCGGACGGATCGAGCGAATAGGCCCTTTCGAGAAGCGCCACCGCCTCGTCCCGCCGATCCTGCTTGTTGAAATAGCCCAGCGCAAGGTTGCGCAGCGCCGTGGGGAACGTCGGGTCGATCTCCACGGACCGCTCCCAGGCGGCGATGGCGTCGCCGTGCTGACGCTTGTCATACCACAGGTTGCCGAGATAATACCAGGCCTTGGCGTCGCCGGGATTCACGGCAATGGCACTCTGCAACGCCAGAATCGCTTCGAGACGGTTCGGGAAGCAGGTTCCCGGCTCCTTCGCCGCGCCTGCGGCGAACGCTTCGGCCGCAGCAGCAGCCTTTCCGGCCAGCATCCGGGCATATCCCAGGTAATAATATACGAGCGGAGAGACCGCCGTGCAATACTTCTGCGCCAGGAGCAGCACCTGCTCCGTCTCGTCGCAGAATCCGGCATCGAGATAATCCAGCGCCAGTTCCTCCCAGTTGTGGCTGTCGCGGCGCATCAGCGCGGCGAACGCCTCCAGATCGGTCTCCCGGCCGGAGAGCAGGTAGCGTTCGAACAGGCAGCCGAAATTGAACATATCGGCTTCCAGCGCCTCCCCGGCATAGGCCGCGGCCTCCTCGCAGCACCCGAGCCTGCGCAGGACGGCGGTCTTCAGATGGCGGCCCAGCAGGTTGCTGCCGTTCCGCAGCAGGGATTTTTCGATCTCCCGGAGCGCCTCCCGGAAATCGCCCCGGAGGCAGGAAATCTGCGCCAGCGAGAAATAGCCGCTGTCCTGCCAGGCGCCGTTCCACGTCGCTTTGTAAAAAGCGTCGTAAGCCTCGTCCAGCCGTCCCTGGAATTTCAGCGAAAGCCCGAGGTTGTACAGCGGTTCGCCGTCGTAGGGGTTGGGATTGCGCTCGGTCTGGCGTTTGACCGCCGTGCGGAAACAGGATTCCGATTCGGCGAATTTGCCGCGGCGCAGCAGCCACAGCCCCAGCGCATTGTTGTTGCGGATGTCCGACGGGTCGCGTCTGAGCGCCTCGCGGTAATAACGCGTCGGATCGTAGGTCGCATGGCGGTACTGCTCGATATGCTGCCCGGTGAGGAAAAGCTCTTCGGTCGTCGGAATCTCTTCCGGCTCCCGCGCGGCCTTGGCGGGTTCGGGAATGTCCGTGGCCCCGTCGGACCGGCCCTGCCAGGCGATCAGCGCGGCTCCGGTCGCCGCGTCGAGAATCTCCAGCCGCGCCTGCGAAAGTTCCGCAGCCGACCCGACACACCGCGTGTACACCTTTTCGGGCGAAAGACCGGTCGTTTCGGCGAACAGTTCCTGCCCGGCGACCGACAGACGCACCGTGACTCCGGGGCGCGCCGAGGTAGCGAACGCCTTCACGACGAACATTCCGCCCTCCTTCTCCACATTGATCAGCAGGTCTTTCGAAGCGTTTTTCACCACGCCCAATTCCCGATAAGGCATGAAATACTGCGTAAAGGTCTTCTCTTCATAGGGTTGCAGCCAGGTGAAGTCGGGCTGGTTGTCGGTGTAGACACCCGTCATCAGTTCGATGTAAGGTCCGTCGGCATCGGTCAGGTTACGGTCCCAGGCGACGCCGAAATCCCCGTTGCCCCACGTCCACTGCTTCTTGCCGGGCGACACGTGGTGATTCGCCACGTGCAGCAGCCCCGCCTGCGTGTCGTTCTCGTAGCCGCCCACGAAATCGTACTTCGACAGCACGGCCATATACGAGGTCGGAACGGGAATGTTGCGGTAACGCGAAATGTCCACGCCCGCCGAGTAATCCATCTTGTAGTAGACGCCCGTGGCGATGGGGAACGTCGAAACGTCGCGCTTGCCGTGGTCGAAGACCGCGTTCACATCGGGCGGGAACACGCTCTGGTATTCGTCGTTGACCGCAACCGCGGGATTGGCCCACCAGAGGAACGTCTGGGGAACCGGCGTGGGGTTGTACACGCGGCCCCGAATCTCGATCACGGCCTTGCCCGGACGCAGCGTGAACCCGGCCGCCCCGCGCTGGTGGAACATCCGCTCGCGCTCGCTGACCCACACGGTAGCGCCGCCGTCGGGCAGTTCCTCGATCGCAAAATCGACCGGCATATAGGTGCTGGGCCGGTGGTGCTGCGGCCAGTTGAACTCGATTCCTCCGGAAATCCAAGGCCCTGCCAGCCCCACCAGCGCCGGCTTTATAACGTGGTTGTAGTAGATAAAATGACGCTCCCGGATCTTGTCATAGGCCATCTGAATCCGTCCGCCGAGTTCCGGCAGGACCATCACCTTGATATATTCGTTTTCAAGGTAAAGCGCCTGATAGGTTTTGTCCACCGGCTCGTCCGCAATCTTCTCGATGACGGGGTACGGATAGACGACGCCGCTGCTGCCCTGATAAACGCGTTTCTCGAGGAACATGGGATTCTTTTCGGGAGCACCTACTTCATAGGTCGGGATGACAACCTGCTCTTTCCAGACTTTTACTTTCATTGTTGCAAGGAGTGATAACCGGCAGGACAGAGGTCCGCCCCTGCCGATAATTAATTGTAAATAAGATATTTGATTATTTTATCAGTTCTTTTTCCAGCTCTTCGAGCGATTTGTTTTTGGTTTCGGGAACGCGCTTCCAGATGAACAGGAACCCCGCGAGGCAAACCACTCCGTAGATCCAGAATGTGCCGGCCGCACCGAGGGCGCTGTTCAGCAGCGGGAAGGTATATGTGAGGATGAAACAGGCGGTCCAGAGCGCGAAAGTCGCAACCGACATCGCCACGCCGCGCACGGCATTGGGGAATATTTCGGAGACGACCACCCACATGACGGGAGCCAGCGACATGGCATAGCAGGCGATGGCCATGACAACGATGACCAGCAGCGCAATTCCGGTCAGGCTGAAATAGTAGGCGGCTCCCATCAGCAGATAGATCAGCGTCAGCCCCCCGGCGCCGAACAGCAATAGCGGCCGCCGCCCGATGCGGTCCACGAGGAAGATGGCCACGAAGGTGAAGACGACGTTCGTCACCCCGGTCACGACAATGTTCATCAGAATATCCGAAATGCCGTATCCCGCGGCGTTGAATATCTCCTGCGCATAGTTGAAAATCACGTTGATTCCGCACCACTGCTGGAATACGGCCAGGACGATTCCGATGATGAGAACCTTCCGCATCGAAGGATGGAGCAGCTGGCGGAACCCGCCGCGCGACTCCCCTTTGCCGTCCAGCTCGATCGCCTCCTGCATCCGGCCGAACTCCTCCCGGGCATACTCCCCGCCGCCGATCTTCGCAAGAATCCGGGTCGCCTGCTCGCGGCGTCCGCGCAGGGCCAGCCACCGGGGGCTTTCGGGAATCAGGAACGCGAAGATGAAAAACAGGCCGGCCGGAACGTTCTCGGCCCAGAACATCCAGCGCCACCCCATCTGTCCGTTCCAGGATTCGCGGATCGCCTCCGCGGTCATTCCCGGGGCGACGGGTTCGGCGAGCAGCCAGTTGGTCAGCTGTGCGGCCAGGATACCCAGCACGATGGTCAGCTGGTTCATCGAAACGAAGCGGCCCCGGAGTCCGGCGGGCGAGATCTCTGCAATATACATCGGCGAGAGGTTCGAGGCGATGCCGATGGCGAACCCGCCGAGTACGCGATAGACGATGAACATCGAAAAGCCGCTCGTCGCACCCGTCCCGACGGCCGAGGCGACGAACAGCGCGGCCGCAACGATCAGCATTTTCTTGCGCCCGTAACGGTCGCTGAACGTTCCGGCCAGCAAGGCTCCGGCCAGACAGCCGATGAGAGCGCTGCTCATGGCCCACCCCTGCAGGGCAGGGCTGTCGACGATGCCGAAGAATGGCTCATAAAACGGTTTGGCACCTCCGATTACGACCCAGTCGTAACCGAACAGCAATCCGCCCATGGCCGAGACCAGCGATATGAGAATCAGATAGGAATAGTCGAATTTTTTCATATGCAGTTTTCAGATTGGTAGTCCGGTCAAAAACAGACGTCTCTCCGGCATCCGCCGTCCGGTCTGTTTTCGTATACAAATGTATTCCATCCTTTCATGGAAAAAAATAGATAAATCGATGAACGGGATGGACGATTTTATGATAGAATCGGTTCACATCGCATTTTTTTCATTATCTTTGGTGTCGCAACGATATTGTTGTCGGCCGGAAAGTTTTCCCGGACCGGACGCACCATCCGGTTTTGCAACCATCCGGCTTTTTCGTATCTTTGTCCAATACGCGAAAAATAGCAAACTATTCGGTTCATGGCGAAGCTCAAAGACGGATTCCAAGGCGAATGCGCCATCGTCCTGCCCGGTTCGGTAGTCCACCAGATGGAAACGGACCCCTTCTGCAGGAACCTGCACGTGACGGATATCGGTTACTACCCCAATGCGAAATACCATTTCCGCGAGCGCAAGGAGCCTATTTCCCAATACATTCTGATCTACTGTACGCGCGGAGCCGGATGGTATCAGCTGGGGGGGGGCCAAAAGTACCTCGTCGGCAGCGACCAGCTTTTCGTGCTCCCGGCCGACAAACCGCATGCCTACGGCGCCGACCCGCGCGACCCATGGACGATCTACTGGGTGCATTTCAAGGGCGACATGGCCGCCACGTTCGCCGAAGGGCTTTCGGGGCCGTTCAGCATCCCCTGCGGCGACGACTCCCGAATATCGACCAGGCTCGAAATTTTCGAAGAGATATACCGCACGCTGAAGAACGGTTACAGCAGCGACAACCTGAATTACTCCGCCGCCGCGCTCTACTATTTCCTGGGTACGATCAAATACCTCGGCAAATACCGGGAATCCCACGAGGCGCAGAAAAGCGAACACGGCATCGTGGAGACGGCCGTCCATTTCATGCGGGAGAATCTCGGCAAAAAACTCACGCTGGCCGACATCGCCCGACATGTGAACTACTCGCCGTCGTATTTTTCCGCCGTCTTCTCCAAACGGACCGGATATGCGCCGGTCAACTATTTCAACCAGCTGAAAATTCAGCAGGCCTGCACTTATCTCGATTTTACGGATATGAAAATAAGCCAGATATGCCCCAAACTGGGCATCGACGATCCTTATTATTTCTCCCGGCTGTTCACCAAACACATGGGAATGTCCCCGTCGGACTATAAGAAATACAAGAAGGGTTAGGATCGGACCCGGAAACTCTGGAACGCACCGCAATCCCGATACATATATATAATACAGAGAAATCAGACCGGGCCGGTCGACGTTCGGGACAAATGTCCGGCGCGCCACACCCCGAAGGTCCGGAAATCATTATGGAAAGCTGGAAAAAAACATTCGCCGTCATCTGGAGCGGGCAGCTGGCCTCGATCCTCAGCAGCGAGGTCGTGGCCTACTCGATCATCTTCTGGATGAGCCTCGAAACCGGTTCGGCCGAGGTGCTGGCCCTCGCGGCCATCGCCGGGATGCTGCCCCAGTCGCTGCTGGGGCTGTTCGTCGGGGTTTACGTCGACCGCTGGGACCGCAAGCGCACGATGATCCTCGCCGACAGTTTCATCGCCCTCTGCACGCTGGCACTGGCCGTGCTCTTCTGGTTCGGCGTAGCCCGGATGTGGCACATCTACATCCTGCTGGCCTGCCGCTCGGCCGGCTCGGCCTTCCACATGCCCGCCATGCAGGCGTCGGTCCCGCTGCTGGCCCCCGCGTCGCAGCTCACGCGCATCGCCGGAGTCAATCAGATCATCGCCTCGCTGTCGAGCATCGCAGGTCCGGCCCTCGGGGCGCTGCTGATCAGCCTCACCTCGATCGGCAACATCCTGCTGCTGGACGTGGCGGGAGCCGCCATCGCCTGCACCTCGCTGCTGTTCGTCCGGATTCCCAACCCGGCACGCGACACGACGCGCAAACCCGGCCTGTGGCGGGAGTTCCGCGAAGGCTTCTCGGCCATGCACGCCATCCCGGGCATGGGATGGTTCTTCACGCTGTCCATCGTCGTGTGGTTCTTCATCATGCCCGTCGGGGTGATGTTCCCGCTGATGACGCTCCAGCACTTCGGCGGAGGCACGTTCGAGATGAGCCTGATCGAGATCGTCTGGGGCGGCGGGGCGCTCGTCGGAGGCGCCGTCATGGGCGCCCGCACCTACCGGGTCAGCCGCATCGTGCTGGTCAACCTGATGTATCTGGTCGTGGGACTCTCGTTCGCGCTGTCCGGGCTTCTGTCGCCTGCGGGATTCCTCTGGTTCGCGCTCTTCACGGCTGCGGCGGGTGTCTCCAGCAGCGTGTTCAACGCCTCGTTCGTCTCCGTGGTCCAGACGCGGATCGAAGCGGGCGTACTGGGACGCGTCATGTCGCTCTACCGCAGTTTCGGGCTGCTGCCCGCGGCCCTCGGACTGCTGGGCACGGGATTCCTGGCCGAGAACGTGGGACTCACCACGACCTTCGTCGTCGCCGGGACGGTCATCGTCGCGGTGGGCACAGCGGGATTCTTCATCCCCTCCGTCATGCGGCTCGACCGCAAACCCTGATCCGCCCGCCGGAACCGTTTCCCCGTACCTGCAAAAAGGATGAGGCGCAAATGGATGTCTCCATTCGCGCCTCGCAAGCAAGTCTGAATAAGCCCTTTTATCAATCCTTCGGATAAACGTATCCGTTGTAGTAAATCTTTTGGTAAATCGTGTTGGACGAACTGTCGTACGACCATTCGTAAGTCACCGTCGATGCGGGAAACTGGGTCGTATCATACTCCAGAGGGGAGAGGAAACGGCACTCCTGCGTTCCGCTGATGATCTGCATGCCGCGATAAACGCCATTGGTCAGTTCATAGCCCATTCCCACCGACTGCGCCACATCGGACGAATAGAGAGTCGGCCCCGAAGCGCCGCCTTCGACCTTGAAATCCTTGCCCGAGCAGAGCGAATAGGCCAGGCTCGAATCCTCGGCACGCAGCGTATAGCGGCCGGTCCAGTTGGAGGATGCATCCACATTATCGAGATGGATACTGAACGACGAGGCCTCGATCGTATAGGAATCGCCGCCGTCAAAATAGAGCGAAGTCTCCCCGCCATCGAAATTGAACGCCTGCCGCAGACCGGTATTCGAGTAAGCGAACACCTTGAGGTTCTGCATCTCGACGGTCCAGGGCGCAGAATAGGAGGATTGGTTCAGCACCTTCGCCCCGTTGGTTTTCACCAGCACGGAACCCGCCATGAAGAAACCGTCGGGCAACTGGGCTTCGTCGCTGTAAGTGATCAGATAGTCTTCACCCTGCCGTTCGAGTTTCGTATGCGCGCCGAAAAGGGTTTCCCAGACCTTGACCGAGGCGTCGCCTTTTTTGACCACGATCTCCTTCAGGTCTGCGGACAGGACATCCTCGCCCTGCTTGTCCGCTTCGGCCAGCAGCATCGCCAGGCGCAACGCCGCATTGGCCGGCCGCATGGCGAGTTTATCCTGATCCGTCGCCAGCTGATAGATGTACATTCCGCGCTGGACAGGGCGCATCTCCTCCCAGGTATTGTTTTCCTTGATACAGCTCGTGAATGCGAGAGCCGCCAGCGCGATTGTTGCAAAAAGTTTATTCATACGGTATGTTAAGTTAATTTATTCATATAAACGCATCCGGCGGCAATATACTGCACGGATGCCGGAAAAAATTTGCTTTTATCCGATTTTCGTCCGGTGTACCACCACGCCCCGGTCCGCACGCACCGAACGCTTCGCCGCGCCGGGGTTTTTCACGTCCTGTTTGGGCGTTCCGTCGGGGCTGTACAGCCACAAAGATAGATTTTTTTTCGCGTATGCGAAATCTATTTTGCCGTTTCGCAGCAAATTTGTATCTTTATTCCATGATGCTCCGACTGACGACACTCCTTTTTGCCGGACTGCTGGCAGCCTGCAACCACTCCGGCCGGTGGATCTCCGAATCCGAAGGCGGTTCGGCCTCGCTCGCCGAACGGGGCGACACGCTCGAAATCGTGGCCCCCGAGGGGCTGACACTCTGGTATCCGGAACCGCTCTCGGGGGATTACCGCATCCGCTACGACGCGACGGTGGTGATCGGCGGCGGCGCACACGACCGGCTCGCCGACCTCAACTGCTTCTGGGCGGCCTCCGATCCCCAACACCCGGACGACTTTTTCGCCCGCTCGGCCTGGCGCGCGGGCACGTTCGCCCGCTACAACTCGCTGGACCTGTTTTACGTGGGTTACGGCGGCAACGACAACACGACGACCCGCTTCCGCAAATACCACGGCAGGCGTTTCGGTGCCCCGGCCGACGAGGTGAAACCCCTGCTGGGCCAGTACACCGACACGGCGCACCTGCTCCGGCCCAACCGCCCGCTGCGCATCGAAATCACGGTCGCCGGCGGACGGACGACCTACGCCGCCGACGGCGAAGTGCTCTTCTCGCGGGAACTCGCCCCCGGCGAAGGCGACGGCTACTTCGGGCTGCGGCTGCTGGCCAACCACACGCTGATCGCAAACTTCGGGATCGAACGATTATGAAAACACACAAACCAACCGTACTTATTCTTATGTCACTGCTTTCCATCTTCGGCTGCGGCCGCGCAAAGGCCCCCGAATATCCCGCCGACCGGCTCACCGCCCGCGACGGGACCGAATTCACGATCACCTTTTTCAAGCACGCCTCGCTCTCGATCGCCGTGGGCGGCAAATACATCTACATCGACCCCGTGAGTGCCAACGCCGACTACGGCGCACTGCCGAAGGCCGATGTCGTGCTGATCACCCACTCGCACTACGACCACCTCGACGTGGCGGCCGTCGAGAAACTGCTCGCCGCCGACACCGAGATCCTCTGCGACCGAACCTCGGCCGAGGCTTTCGAGATGAACTGCTACACGATGCGTCCGGGCAGCGTCGCCACGCCGCGCGACTATGTGAAGGTCGAGGCCGTCGCGGCCTATAACACCACGCCGGGCCATCTGCAATTCCACCCCCGGGAGCGCGAGGACTGCGGCTATGTGCTGACCATCGGCGGCACACGCATCTACATCGCAGGCGACACGGAACCCACCCCCGAACTGAAGGCACTGCGGAATATCGACATCGCCTTTCTGCCCGTGAACCAGCCCTATACGATGACCGTCGACCAGGCCGTCGAAGCGGTGAAAGCGCTGAAACCGGCGATCTTCTACCCCTACCACTACGGCGAAGTGGATGAAAAGACCGACATCGACCGTCTGGTGCGCGAACTGGACGGAGTGACGGAGGTCCGCGTCCGGCCGATGGAATAGCGGACCCGCCCCTGTAAAACAAAGAGCGCCCCTCAAGGGACGCTCTTTTTCGCAGCGGGCTGCCCGCCCTACTTCCGGCGGGAGAGGATGCGCTCCGCGATGAACGAGACGATCAGTCCCAGGCCGCCGAAGGCGAGCACCGAACCGCCGTAGACGATGCTGCGCGTTTCATAAGACTGTATTTCGGTCACACGGGTCAGCATAAAGCCGAAAAGCAGTCCGGCGCCCAGCCCCAGCAGCAAGCTGCCGATTTTCAATGCCCCGGCCGGAATACCCGGAGCAGTTTCGGGCGCAATCCGCATCGTAGTGCCTGTCCGCAGCCCCATCGGCACCAGTTTCAGGTAATCGATCAGCGATCCGGGTTCGAGTTTCCCGATAATCTCGCGCCGCTCACGGCGACAGATCAGCAGTTCGAAGAACTTGTAAATTCCCAGCGTGACGATTGCCGTCACCAGCGGGATAATGATAAAATCCATAATCTGTAAAATTAAAAGGTTTCCGATTCTTTTTTGCGATCTTTGCCCTGTTAGACGCCGAATGTGCAAAAAGGTTACAGACGACGAAAAAACACGGCCCGCGTGTAACCTTTTCCGCCGCGGCGCGTCTAACGGGATAACCATGCAAACGGAAGAACAGGAACTGATCCGGCGAATCGCGGGCGGAGAAACCGAACTCTGCGCCCGGCTGACCGACCGCTACGGAAGGGCGGTTTACACGCTGGCGGCGCGGATCGCCGGATGCACGGAGGACGCCGAAGAGTTGACACAGGATATTTTTCTCAAGGCGTTCTCCAGGCTGGACCGGTTCGGCGGGCGGAGCAGTTTTTCGACGTGGCTCTACCGCATCGCCTACAACACGGCCGTATCGCACGCGCGGCGCACGCGTCCGAAGTATTGCGGCATGGATGAACGGCGGCTGGCGGCCCTGCCCGACAGCGAGGCCGACCGGCTGGAGGAGTGGGCCGAAAAGCAGGAGCGCCTCGACGCACTGAACCGCGCCGTCGAACGGCTCGACCCCGAGGAACGGGCGCTGGTGACGCTGTTTTACTACGAGGACCGCTCCGTCGGCGAGTGCGCTGCGATCACGGAACTCTCGGAAGGCAACGTCAAGGTGCGGCTCCACCGGATCCGGAAAAAACTATATGTACTGGTAAACGACGAGATGAATGGAAAAGAGTGATGCGATACGCCGCGCGGTCCGGCAGGTCCCGGCCCCGGAACTGCCCGCAGACTTCACCCCGCGGCTGATGGAACGGATGCGACGCGAGGCCGCACGGCGCGAACGGCGCGAAACGTGGCTGCTGACGGCCGGGGGCGTCGGCTGCTTCACGGCGCTGATCTCCGCGTGTGTGACGGCGCTGTGGCCGGATTTCAGGCTGCGAATCCCCGACTTCGCCCTTCCCCGCCCCGAACTGCCGCACATCGGACTGCCGCACATCGAACTGCCGCGCCTCGCGCTGCCGGAGGAGGACAAATCGCTGGTCGCAATGTGCGTCTGCATCGCGCTGGCCTTTCTCGTGCTACTCCTTGCCGACCTGATGATCCGCCGCCGCATCGCCTCCTCCCGGAACTGAAAAACGGGGAGACCTCCCGATGAGGTCTCCCCGTTTCCGATAACAAACCCGCCGAAGCTACTTCTTCGCAGGGGCCTTTTTGGGTTCGGCCTTCACCTTGATCGTGGCGAAACCCTTGACGATGTTCTCGTCGCTGTTCTTCGAACCATCGTAAATCACGGTGACCTCCTTCTTCGGAAGATCCACCTTCACGTCCTTGATGCCCTTGCCGAGCGACGGAACGTTGTTCATGATCTTCTTCACGCAGTGTTCGCAGTCGATGTCCGTAACGAATACCGTCGTCACCTCTTTTTTCTGTGCCGGTTTGCCGGCTGCAACGCACATGCCGAGGCCCATCACCAGAGCCAGGCAAATCATCAGAATCTTTTTCATCTTGCTGTTATTTTAAGGTTTCGAAAATTTCATTATCCTGTTTCCAAGCCTCCCTTTGAAAAGGGAGGTTCGGAGGGATTATCTGCACTGTTCCATATCGGTCTTCAAAACAGTCCTAATAGAGATTAAACCGTAGACCGACATAGAACTTGCGGCCCATGAGCGGTCCCCAGACGTTCATCGAGTTGAACTTGTAGTCGTAGGGGTCCTGCGCATTGAGGATCGGGTCCTTCTGGCGGTAGTCGGCGATATTCTCGCACCCGGCGTAAATGTCGAACTTGCCCACCTTGCGGCTCACCTGCGCGAAGAACATCGGATAACGGGGCGAATAGTAGCTGTCGTCGAGGTTGCCCGTCTGCGTCGGGATGCGTGCCGGACCGTTGAGCTGCGCCGTGGCGTCGAACACCCAGCGGCGGAACTTCGTGGCGTACTGAATGTTGAGCAGCGTCTTGTACTCGCTCACCAGCGGACGTTCCACGCGGGCCGTACCGCCGTCGGCGCGCCGGATCGTCATCTCGCTGTCCGTATACCGGAACGTGGCGAAGATGTCGAGACGCTCGACCGGCGACCACGAGAAGTCGATCTGGTAGGTGTCGGTGTACGAACGGCCGTCGGTATCGTAGAAAACGATCCGGTCGGCATACATCTCCTGATCGGCCACGACCGAGTTGTAGAACTGCGTGCGGAAATAGTCGAAGCTCAGCGTCGCATCGCCCGGGTTCACCAGCCCGAAGGTCTGCGTGAGGCTTCCGCCGACGGTGAGCGCCTTCTCCATACGGTCGAATTTCCGGAAATCGAACTTCCCGGACTCATTGTCGAGGAACGTGATCGCCCGGCCCGTGGCCAGGACGCCGATGTTGTCCGTAATGACGTTCGTCGAACGGTAACCCAGACCGCCCGAGGCGCGGAGCGTCGTCGAGGGGGTGATGTTCCATTTCAGGTGGCCGCGGGGCGTGAGGAAGAAGCGGTCGTAATAGTGATTGTAGTCGCCGCGAAGTCCGGCCACGACCGAGAACTTGTCCTTGATGGCGTAGGTATACTCGGCATAGGCTCCCGCCTCGCGCTCGTTGCGGTCGAAATCGTAGTCGCGGACGCTGTTGGCGGCGATCCACGGCGTGGGATTGAGGAGCTTCTCGCGGTAGTAGTCCAGATGCCCCTGCACGCCGACGATGAGCGACGAACGGTAGGTGAAATAGTGGTTGTACATCAGATTCAGCGCCAGCGAGTTCTGGTTGCCCGTATAGTCATTCAGCCCGAAATAGGCGTCTTCGCTGAAGTGGTCGAAGTCGGCGACGAACGCCAGGTTCGAACGCATCTCGTCCTGTTCGTCGGGGTCGTAGACCGCCGGACCGACCGGCATACCCACTTTAAAATAACCGTTGGCGTTGCGGTTGCGGATGTGCGAACCGTAGAGCGGCATTTTCTTGTCGCCGGCCCGCCAGTCCCAGTTCTTCTCCATGTCCTCGCGCATGGCCTTCGTATCCTTGTAGTCGAGCATGCCGCCCAGGCGGTTCTCCTGCACGAACTTCCAGCCCCAGCGGATCTGCGCGCCGTTGTCGGCGGCATAGAGCCACTTGTTGGCCACGTTGATCTGGTCGGCTTTCGGCAGATCGCGGAATCCGTCGTGGTTGTGGTCCATCTTCCGGGCGTCGGTGTCCATCGAACCGTGGAGCAGAATGACGCTCGACAGTTTCTTGTCCTTCGTCACGGGAAAGGCCGTCGAAATGTTGGCCTCGGGACGCAGTTCGTCGTCGAGGTAGAGGTTCACGAACAGCCGCTCGTCGTCGGTGGGCTTGCGGTGTTCGAGGTTGATCTGCCCCGTGATGGCCTCGTGGCCCGCCGTGACCGAAGCCACGCCCTTCGACACCTGGATCGAGTTGAGCCACATGCCGGGGGTGTAACTCAATCCGTAGGGAGCGCTCAGGCCGCGCATGATCGGGCGGTTCTCGTCGAGAATCTGCGTATAGGT
>CDZE01006388.1_pt1 | contig 31588 bp, 20 predicted proteins | sample 557341 | NCBI WGS metagenome assembly CDZE01 (sample SAMEA3182109, study PRJEB8094) | gut metagenome | biome: human; feature: gut; material: Stool; isolation source: human stools | place: Canada | collected 2013-04-23
GGATCGTAAATGGATTTATGGCTGGTGCGGCTGATATTGTTCTTCCCGGTCGTGACGTTGCCCCAGAGGTTCGGGTGATGGACGTAGAGCCAGTCGGCGACCGATGCCCACTCTTCCCAATCCTCGTAAAATACCCCGTCCATATAAGTCGTAGGATGTGCCGTGGCCCATTCGAGGGTCATCACGTCGTAAGGCGATTCGGTTCCGGAGGTTCGGGGATTGCTTTCAGCATACTCGAACCCCGGAGCATAGACGGTCGGAGCCTGCGTGTAGGCGTCCGTGGCCAGCGCTGGATACGGAAACGGATCTTTGCGGCCCCACTGGTAATAGAGTCCTTTGGCAGCGGCCTGCGTGCAGTCCGTAGCCAGGGCCCCGAGGTTGCGATCCATAAAGACGGCTCCCGAAGCGTAGGTCTGGGCCGTGGCCTCGATCTCGTAATCCACCGACCAGATATGCCACGACCATATGCATACCCCGCGGCTGTCGAGAAGACCGATCACGGCATTACCGCAGGTCATGCCGGTTCGGAAGACGATACGTCCGTCGCCGGTCAGCTCCGCGCTTTCGACGATCGCGCCTCGGATCGTGCCCGTTTCCCAGAGGACTTTCGCCTCGGCTCCCGCAAGTCTCTTCGGGACGATATTCGTCGTTGCACGGCCGTTGCCCATCGTCGTAGCGTCGAACGAATAGGAGGTATTCAATTCCGGCGCGATATAGCAGTTGGCCGTGCCCCCGTCGTCGAGCGGCCGGGTATTGACCGTGAATTTCGGGAAGATCGCGGCTTCGGGCGAGGTCGGAATGTAGGCATACGAAGCCGAGGTCGAAAGCCGTGTCTTGTAGTCGGCTGCCGAATACCATCCCTCGAAGCGGTATCCGGCTTCGGGTACGGCTGTCAGCGTGCATCCCTTTTCATGGCACAAGACGACCCGGTCGTGCGTCAGGAAAGACGGTTCAGCGTCATACAACGCTCCGGCGACGGTTACCGTACCGTTTCCGTTTTCAGCCGTCGCGGAGTGAATATATACGTCGAGACGGTTGGCGAAGCGGTGTCCGATGTCGAACGACTGTGCAAATCCCGCATCATCCTCGACCGTGACGGTATAGACCACCTGCGAATTGACCGTCGTATAGATTCCCGGAGCGTAGTTCACGCCGAAGACATTGGGGCCGGGCTGTTCCGGAAGCGTAAGGTCGCGGCCTTCGCCTACGGGAGAGCCGTTCAGACAGAACGCTCCGGCGTTGCCCTGCGCGACACCGATACGTCCCCGAAGCGTCAGGGGTGCGGGACTCCCGTCGATCTCCACAGCGAGCATCTGAAACGGATTGTAGGTGCAATATCCGCCGACCGAGTTTTCTTCGTAGGTATCATGCACATTGACGGCATAGCTGCTAATGCGGGTATCGACCTCGCTGTCGCCCAGGATCAAGATGTTGAACCGGTAATGTACGTTCGCCCGGACGTTGAAATCCGAAGTGTTGTTTCCTCCGAGATAAATATAATAAGCCAATACTTTCGACCCGCGCACGGCGCGGATCAGCAGATACGAGGCATTCGCGGGGGCATTCTCCGGGTTCTTCTGACGCTGGTCGGTAATGGCCGCCACCGTTCCCTGCATATTGGGTAGCAGATAGCAGTCGCCCGCGGCCTGCTGTCCGGAAAGTTCCACCTCCGGACAATCCGTATAGTCGTCGGGATCATCCGACGGTGCGGCCGCCATATCGAACACAGATACAGAACGCGGTACGGAAAGAAGCTGCACGGAACGCAGTTCGATGTCGGCAACGGCCGGAGCAACGGTAATGTTATAGGAGATTTTCGACACGCAGCGTTGTACTTCGACGGCAGGCAGCGTCAGCATCCCGTCTGCCGAGGGAATTATCGTTATATCGCCCTCATAGGCCATCGGCAATACATTGTACTCGTCGGCATACGACACGGTGAAATCTTCCGATGCCGGATTTTCACCCAAGTCGCGTCCCATGTTAACTGTAATACGTATCCTGTAGTCGCCCGGCAGGCATTCGAAACGCAGCGTCGCAGAGGTCTGGTAACGGTGCAGGACAACATTGCTGTTATCGTCGTAAAGGTAGAGGTTCAGGTCGCGGATGGCCGTTTCATCCGCAGTGCGGGTTACGGAGGACATCCTTTCGGGCCGTACTGTCAGGCTGACAAAGACACCGCGGGGATTTGTACATTCTGTCCTGTCCTCGGCGATGCAGCCCCACAGCAACAGGATGGCAGCGAGTATCAACAGATATTTTTTCATAGTCGGAAAAATCTGAAAAAGGGATTGAAAAAAGCTCCCGCCCGCGAGGAACGGGAGCTGCCAAAACAAGAGGGCTATGCCCCCAGCTCGACGTTCTGCGTCACGGGCGTCTCCCAATCGGCGACGGTGACCGATACGGCGCACTCCTGACCTACGAGACCCGTGATATTGGCCGCGACACGGTAGTAGCCGTTTCTGAGAATCTCGCCCGCGGCCTTACCCGTCAACTCGACCGAATAGGTCACCTCCGAGCGGTCGTCCGTAGTCGAGGTGCTGCCGTCCGAATCGTATGTGGCGTTAATTTCCAGCAGAACGCGGCTGCCCGCGGGCAAAGCTCCATTCTCGAAACAGTAGAACAGCGCATTGCATTTTCCCGAAGCCGTGGCGGGAGTCTGCGTGTGGCTGAAGGTCATGGCCCCGGGTGTCGGCGTTCCGGCCACGACGAGCGACTGTGAGGCGGCTTTGGAGAGTTTTACCGAGTTGATGGTAAGCGTTCCTGCATATTTGTCGGCGAACGACGGGTCGATGGTCGTCTGAAGGGCTACTTTAGCGACAGTGCGTTTGAGCGTGATGCCGACATTGGTCGTGGAGTTCACGGCCCCGACGGTCTGCGATTTCATGCCCGACATCACGAAGCCGCCCGAACGTTTGGCTGCGGTGGACACCTCGGCAAAGGTGCCGTTATAGTCGGCGGCCGACTTCTCCACAAGGGCCGTAAGGGCTGCGCGGGTCTTGGCCGACGAGGCGTCGTAGTTCGCTATGGCATAGAATGAGCAGGGGGTGCTGGCAAGAGATTTAGGTAGGGAGAATGTCGCCGATTTCGCGGCCAGCTCGCTGGATGTTAAATCCCGGCGAATAACGAAGTTGTCGGCATTATCGAAGACGAAAATCGACAGTGACGACAACGAAGACTCTCATGCCTCGGCCGAGGCTGTCGAATCGAAGAAGGAGCGGGTGTCGGCGGCATCATCGGTAAGCGTAAGTGCGATACGTGCCCCATCGGTGAAAGAATTGGGGGAAGGTACGACTTCGGTCTCCTTGTTGCAGGAAACGGATGCGGCAGCGAAGACTGCAACGGCTAAAAGGATGTTTTTCATGTTATTTGGATTTTGAATGCAGCGATGCACTATGCGTCGCTTTCTGCTGCAAATGTATAATACAAAATCACTGAAAAGTACACTTTTCCGGATGCCTCTCGGGAAAAATCAAAAAGTTTTTTGTAAAGTATGAAAATATAATCAACTGAAAAATAACCTGTTGAAATTTTGCAAACGGAGAAAAACTTTCTGATTTTCTCGTCCTTGACAGGTCTCCGCTCTCTCTATCGCAGGTGTCTTTCGACGACTTGCTCATAGGCTTTTTTCAATTTATCCAGAAAAGGTGTGACCGCCGTGCTGCGGTCAAGCATCCTGGTTTTCTTGACATAGACATCGTTGATCGTGATATGGAATGTAGAAGACAAGGCACGGACGATCTCGATGAAACGCGCCTTGCGGTTGCCGTACATGATAATCCCGTTTTTATGAAGGGCAACGGCAAGCTCCAGCAGCTCTTGCTGCGTCCCTGTCCACAGCAACTCGCCGTCCTGATAGGATAAAGGGAACGAATAGTCTTGGTTCGAGCTATATTTCGTACTATTGCTGACGATATTGATTTCGCAATCCAGAATATACATGATTTTATAGATGAACGTCGTCCTTAAAACATTGTTCGAATATCGATTAAACGATGGATGGGACAATACGTCGAATTCAACCCGGCTGTAATACAGTATTCTCAAAATATCATCCCGGTTATCGAAATTAGCAACCATCTCGGTCATCGTCTCGATAAACTCTTCGTATGCATGGGCTAATTCCGACGGATTCGATTCATTTTGAGTTAGCAACGCGTATATACGAGTATGAATAAGCGTTTTCATAAGACAGATCTCCGTATTGCAGAATCATGTGTATTTTTCGTATTCACAAAGTATCTGTTGGATAATTTTTCGTATCTTTGCAAAACAGCAAATAGCTGTCGAATCCTGTCATCGACACCTGAAAATGCTACCAAGACAAGATGGACGGGATGATAGGAGAATCGTGTAAAAACAGCACGGGCTCTCCTATCTGTTCATCGGGTTGTAGCATTCTTCAGGTGTCAATAGGTTGATACTATCTCAACTTATTATTGTTCCAACTAAATATAATTTGAATACGAATTCATCAATTCGTGCGTTATAAATAAATACTATCACAAACCGGCTACGGAGAGTTTTTAGATTGAAAGGTCACTTACGGGTATATATCGACTCGAATCGGTCAATGTATTTGCGGTAGTTTCTGTTTCCCCATTCGTCTTTCGGATAGGGGGAACGTTTTTATATCCCTTCTTCAGTTAAAACAACCCGCACACCCCGAAGGATGTGCGGGTCGGGAAACTGGTTATAGCTTACAAGCAGATAACCATCCTAAATCGGTCTATTCGCACATATCTCTTTGCGGAGTTATTCCACTTCGTCCATGTTGATCTCATACCCCGACGATACAAAAGTCCAGTCTTGAGGGCGATCGCCGTTCTCACAGGTAACGGTCAGACCGTAAAGCCCGCTTGCCGTAGCGTTGAATCCGTTAAGCGGATTAACGTTGCTGCTGCGACGCAGGTTGAAGAACATGAATGCGCCGTAGCCCTGGGCTTTGGCACGCTTGGCCAGCGAATTCAGCGTCGCTGCGTTGGGAGCAGAGCCGAGATTCGTCGATACCGGCGACCAGCGGGTTTTGTCCACCAGACCGGATGTCATGAAGCTCGAACCGAAATAGCCATGATACGCATAGTCGATGCAGGCTTTAGCCTCGCTGTTCAGCGTGTTGGTATACCCCCAGTCGAAAACGGTGATGAGTTTGTCGGCCGGCATCAGCGCGTGGAGTTTGGTGATGATTTCGCTGTACGAAGTAGAATTGGTAGACGAATAATTAGCATACTCATCATCGAATCCGATTCCGTCCAGACCGTATTTTTCCACAGCATGGGCCAGGATCTTGGCGAACTGTGTGGTCTGGGTATCGTTCATGTTGGCGACACCGATGCCCTGCCAGTCGCCCAGCACGGTCAGCAGCACCTTGATGCCCTTGTCCTGCAACGGTTTCACGTAAGTCTGATAACCGCCGTTTTCGAGCAGGTTGGTCATCTTGTCATTCAGGAAGAGCGTAGGCTCTACCACTCCGTTCACCGTCCGCTTGTGGATGTTCGAGGCAAACAGCTCCACGATACCGGCAAAGGGTTTGCCGTTGGAGAGCATGTAATCTCCGGCATTGAGCGGGTTGGTGTCGTTGGTCTCGACATAGATGGCCACCACGGGCGTATCGCCGTAAGCACGGGTTTGGGGAACTGTGCCCTGATCCATCGTCGGCTCCTCGGCCTGCTGGCACGAGAACATCATCGTAGTACCCAAGAAAAGGGCTGCAAAAATTTCAAAATAACGTTTCATAGTCGTTTTTAGTTTTAAAGGATCAATAACTGGTTAATCGGTTTATTTTGGGTTTTGGTTTTTGTTTTTTCTGTCATTCAATGAGTTTTAAGGGTTAAAGAATATGTCGTTTAGACCGAAATAGGCATGCCTGTAAGTTTACCAGTCTTTTAACCATTTGTTATATCCTGTACCACCATTCGGGAGTTTGCCCAAAAGAGATGTATCGAATGAATATTCATTATCGCTCATAATGGAGGGGCCCCAAGGTGTATCCTCGATCATCCAAGCGCCATCGTCGGCAAAATACGTATATCCAACCTGAATGCTGCTAGCCCAAGTGCTTTCGAAATTATCCTGAAGAAGCGTCCGCAGACTTTCAAAAACCAGAATATTGCTCTGCTTGTTTCCTGCCTGACGCCAGAAGAAAATATCGGTGAAATAGTCATTTATAGTGTTCGGGCCCTGCGGATACCACGGAATATTGATACATCCGTATTTCGCAGGATCGAGGCCGGCAATAGGCTTGCGGGGATGATCCGTCGAGACATATTGCTGCCCCTGATGCCAGGGATCGACAATCTGAACATTTTTCTCATTGTCCAGATACCCAGACCATGCGTAATCGAGGTATTGCCCGACTTCGATGCCTCCGGTCGCCCCGGTATCCCAGAAATACTCGGTGGGGGCTTCGTAATCGGTCAGCGTCACCAGTTTGTCATTGCCGAGCGCTTCCCGCATCGCTTTGATGAGTTTCGGATAGGAGGTCGTGTTCATGGCGGGCATTCCCTCCTTGCCGTAGGCGGCATTGCGATCCCAGAAATTCACACCGTCGAGTGCGTATTCCGTGATAACGGTCTTCACCTGGGCTACGAAATCGACAATCTGGGCGTCGGTCAGATTGCAGAATCCGAGCCCTGTTCCGCCACCTTCCAGACAAATGCAGACCTTACGGCCTTTATCCTGCAAGGGCCTGATATATTTGTCGATATGGTCGAGGACATAGCGCATGTCGTTTCCGAGATTCAACAGGGCGCGTCCCGTCTCCGCATCGTAATCCAATACCACCTTGTTCAAATTGACAATGTTACCGATCGTCCGCAAGCCGTCTTCCCGCTCGCTCCACGCATTTTCCCACGTATTGGCATCGAGCTTGGACATGAGGTATTCATCCACCAACAACGGCTGGTATTTTTCCGTGTCGAGATAGAATACGGCAAATACCTGGTCGGCATTGAGCTTGTACTCCCCGAGTTGTCGTGCGCGAATTGAAATGAGATAATTGATTGTCTGATGCTCCTCGGTTCCGGCCTCTTCAGCCACCGTCAGCGGCAGATAATATTCGCCCGGAGCCAGATTCTCGGCCATGAAGCGGATGCGTTTAAGTGCAGAACGCTGATTTTCTGCCGAGAGCGAAAGCGTTTTGCCGTCAGGAAAATCATAATTGCCTTCGGGCAGCAACGTTCGCTGCTCGTCGTTCGCCTCGTTCCACCCATCGAGCAACGAACCGTCGATCCATGCGTCGAGGGATAATTCCGAAGCCGGCGCTTTTGAAAACTGGTAATAGAAGTTGGAAGTTACGAACCCGGATCCTTCCGTCATCCGAATACGAACCTTGTCGTCGGACATACTGCTGCTACGCAACCTTCCATAGATATTCTCCAACGGTTCCTTGTCGGGAAGTTTCCCGCCCTGCTGCTCTACGGTGTCGGCGTCGCAGGCCATAAGGCCTGCGAGTGCCGCCGTACAGAGAAGCGTCGCAATTCCCGTTTGCAAACTAAAAATCGTCTTCATAATCACTCGTTGTTTTCGTTAAGTTTCGGAATCTCGATGCCCTGCGGCCAGATAATATCGTACTTGGCTACGCCGTCATTGCGGTACATCGAATAGTCCTTGACCGTATTGCCCGAGGCATCGTTGCACTTCCAATAGCCAAGAAGCGTCGGATCGTCCTGCGGGTTTTGAATGTCGTACATATTGTCCCAGATCTGTTCGGGCGTACGGGCCACCGACCAGACACGTGCTTCGGCGATCTTGCCGTTCAGAGGACGGTAATCGTCGTAGGAGCGGCCGAGGAAGAACTGGTAAGCCTCGCCCAGCTTGTTGTAACCCGTGTCGTCGGTCTCGTACTGCGGTTTTTCGTTGTCGGGAGCCGTATTCCACAGGTCGTAGAGCGCCCGCATGGCCAGATTGATCTGGTTCTTCTTGCTCTGCGCCGAGATGCCGACATCGGTCGCTTCGCTCTGAATCTGGCCATCGACATAGATGCGTGCGGTACGCGCCGCTTGGTCATATGTGCAGGCGACATGGTACCAGCGCCCCTTTTCGAGGTTCTTCGTCGCATCGCGTCCGGGAATCTTCCCGAAGGACGAGCCGGCGCCCGATCCGTCGAACTGCAACTGCTGACGCTCGAAATTCGTGTCGCCGATACGCAGCAGCAGATACTGCTCGACACCCATGATGGACGAGATGTTGACGGGGCTGCCCGTAGCGTTGCTCGTCGCAAAATCGTCGAGGTAGATAAGGGCCTCGTAGGTCACGGCCGTCAGACCGTTCCAAGCCTTGCTGCTTTCCGAATACTTGTCGAGGGTCGGGAACTCGATCCAGTTGTCGGTGAGCTGCGCTGCGACGGTGATGGCCGAGGATCGTTTCACGACATAATAGGCGACGTCGGAACCGTGAAGCACGTCCATCGAGGCATGGCCGATGCGCACGGGAACGAGATAGGTTTCGTCGATAGGAAGCGCTCCCGTCTGTTCCTCGCCTTGGCCCATCAGCTCCTTGAATTGCAGGGTCACGACATCCGAGGTTGTTTTTCCCGCGGCGATCGTGACACTCTCGGCCGACAACTCATAGTATTTGGCATCGAGCATCGTCCACTCCGTACCGTAGCGGGCGTTGTACGTCCCGACGAGCGACGGGTCGACCGTGAGCGTCACCGCCACATCCTGTCCCGCAGGATAGGTCAGCTCCGCCTGCAAGGCGCAGTCGTAAGTCGGTTTATTGTTGCCGAAGGTTGTAAGCTGCACCTCGTTCGTTTCCGCGACGTCGAGATAAACGGCGTTTCCGAACTTGTGGTCGTCGGCCTCATAATTATCGCAGGCCGCGAAAAACACGAGCCCCGCGACGGCTGCAATCAGATATTTTCCGTATTTTTTCATGGCGTTCACTATTTAGCGGGATTTAACGTCTGGATCGCCCCACGGATCGTCTGGTAGTTCATCTCCGCATGATAGTAATCTCCGGAAATGTTGTAAGCTGCCAGACCGCCCAGCGGGCCGAATTCGATGACGCGGCGCGACATCTCATCGACGGCCGCGAACTCCGTGCGATCCTCATCCAGCAGGGGTGCGCTGATCTCGGCCGCCAGCAGCAGCTTCTCCGGCGCGATACCGGCATACCCCGTGGCATTCAGCACCTGGAGCTTCACCTCCTGCACATTTTCGAGTTTCTCCGTATCGAGGGCAATAAAATCGACCTTGGGACGGTCGGCGGCCGCAAGCGACAGCGGGTTGCCCTCGAAGACGAGGAGCTGGCCCTCGGATTTCGCCGCAGCAAGTTTCTCGACGATGCGGGCTGTGGCATCCGTCGCCAGCGGGTTGGTCGTAAACGAGTAGCCGTCCATGCCGTTGGCGGCGACGGCGGCGACAACCTGATCCAGATAGGCATCGAGCGCCTGCATATCGGCGAACTCTTCCGCGCGTGCGGCATAATCGACCTGATAAAGTACTTTCGTCCCCTTCTCGCGCATGACGTCCATATCCTCGGCGTCGAACTTCGAGAAGTTATCGGCGTTGGTCAGCGTCACGATGTCCAGCGAATCCGGGAGGCAGCGCATGAAATCCTGCTCACTCGATGCTTTCTCGGGCGAGTTGTGCAGACGGGCATAAACAATGAAATGTTCTGACTGTTTATAGGCCCTCAGCGCCGCGGTGTATTCGGCCCATAGTGCCGGATCCTGCTCCCAGGGCTTTTCCACCTTGCTGTCCACCGTTTCCATCTCCGTCCAGTCGTTGCAGGCCGCAAACGTTGCGACGGCAGCGCAAAAAGCGAGGAAACGTATCATTCGGTTTGGTTTCATATTCATAGCGATTACTTGTTATACGGTTTGCAATCCCACCATACGCGGGTTCCCATGACGTCGCCCGAACGGTCGCCGTTCTGTTGCTCTGCACCGAGCGTTTGAATGGCCGCCTGAAGGTTGGCGTTGTTCTGCTGGTACTCCTCGACAGGGTAAGGCAGACGGCGTGCGCCCTGTTCCACATTGACGGAACCTCCCGATTTGTCGGTAGGTACAGGCAGCAGTTTCGGATACCCCGTACGGCGGTGTTCCGACCATGCTTCGACTCCCAACGGGAAGATAGCGATCCATTTCTGCACGATGATGCGTTCGAGGTTGCGCTCCTGAACGGCCTCCGTATCGCTGCCGTCCGTCGCCGTTTCCCACGGAACGGTGATTTCGCTCCGGGCAGATGCGCTGTAGTTGCCCAGCGGATCGGTATAGGGTGCAGGCTTCTTCGTGGCGTCGACCAAATAGGCGTCGGCCCCCGATGCTCCCCGCTCCTCGAACGAAAGTCGGACAGCCTGCTCATAGAGCGTCTTCGCCGTCTCGGCCGATCCCCAGCGCAGTTCGTACTCTGCATGCAGGAAGGTCGCTTCCGCGGCATTGAACCATAAATAGGGCGTATCGCTCGCAACGATCATATTCGAATACTTCGACATGGCCTGCGACTTGCTCGTCACATCGATGCCGATACGGATACCCACATAGTCGCCGACATCGTTCGCAAGGAACATCTTCTCCATACGCGGGTCTTTGTAGCCGTTCATGTAGCAGAGGATGTCGGCTCCGACACGGTGGTCGCCCCAGTCGTTGTAGATGAGCGTCGTGCGGTTCTCCGCGGCGTGCATCGCCGCATTGTCGGCATTAGCCTCGATAACACCCCCGGCAATAGCCTCGGCGGCCTTCGCACGGGCGACGTCGGACTTCACATACGACAAACGCATGGCCATGCGCAACTTGAGCGAATTGGCATATTTGAGCCACTGCGCGATATTGCCGTAGTAGACGCCGTCGTAGCGGCTCCACGCTTCGGCCGGGAGCGTCGTGTTGCGGCCCAGTATCTCGATAGCCTCGTCCAGCTCCTCGAACATCTTCGTATAGACCGCCTCCTGCGAATCGTACTCCACATAGACCGACTCGTTGCTCTCCAGCTTCGAATAGGGAATCGGACCGTAGGAGTCCGTCACACGGTGCATGATGGCCACTCGCAACAGGCGGGCGAAAGCGATGGCCACTTCGTCTTCCGTGCCGTTGACGATGCCCTTATAGGGGGTATAGGTCTCGGTGATGACGTTGGCGAAAGGCCATTTGCGCCAGTCGGCCGAGGGATTATAGGTCTCGAACTTGGTCTGCCATGTATCGACCGTAGCACCGATGTAACCGCCGAACGGCCCGCCCGAAAGCGATTCGTTGAACTGGTACATGTGCTCCTGCACGGGAATCACAAGACTCTGCAGCGACTTGAATTTCGTGCCGGTCTTGTAATTGAGGGCATCCATCTGTTCTTCCGTAACCTGATTGGGATTGCGGTTGATGTCCTCGAAATCACCGGTGCAGGCAGCCAATCCGAGCAGCGCGACCGACAGCAACACCGACTGCCAGCTCATATTGATCTTTCTCATAGTTTCTGCGCTTTAGAATTGGAATTTGACATTGAAACCGAGACTGCGCATCGAAGGCATCATGAAATAGTCGATGCCCTGATAGTTCAGTCCCGTCGAGGCGACGGCTTCGGGGTCGAACGGCGCCTTGCAGTAGATCATCCACAGGTTACGCCCTACGAACGAGACGGTCATGCGCATCTTGTCGCGGAACCATTTTGTCGGCAGGGTGTAACCCAGCGAAAGCTCTTGCAAACGGACGTTCGTCGCCGAATAGAGATAATATTGCGGCAGACCGGACTGCGAGCCGATGGCTTGGTACCACTTCTGCGCATCAACCATCTCACGGCCGTTAATCAGCACGCCGCCGGCATCACGTGCAGCGGCCGAAGCCTCCGAAACGCCGTACAGATCCAAATTGGCCTGCGTCGCGGAGTAGCAGACACCGCCCAGACGGGCTGTGAACAGCACGCCGAGATTGATGCCCTTCCAACTGAAATCGTTACGCCATGCGAGATTGGCATCCGGGAACACCGAACCTAAATAGATATCCTCACCCTCATCGGTAACCTGTAAGTTACCGGCATTGTCCACTTCGACATAGCCGTTTTCATTATACCGCAGATTGGACGTCGTATAAAGGTCTCCCAACGTACCGCCTTCTTTAAGAATATATTTCGCCTTGCCTAATCCCTTGATGTCGAGCTTGGTGAGATTCAGAGATTCGCCCGTCACGGGGTTTACGGCATTAGCCGCAAGTTCGCGGATTTCGTTCTTGTTCCACGAATAAGTGAAGTTCGTCGTCCAGCGAAAGTCACGCCATTGGTTATCGTACCCGAGCGAGAGTTCGACACCCGTATTGCGGACATGGCCGGTTTGCAGGTAGATGGTCGTATAGGACGACGAGGGCGGCAGCGACGGGTCGAAGGTCTGATTTTTCGTATCGGCCCGGTACCACGAAGCCGAAAGATTGATGTGTTGCCACAGACGGGCATCCAGACCCACCTCGTAGGTGATGGTGCGCTCGGGTTTCAGGTCGCCGATGGGATAGTGCGTCTTGTCTTTCCACACCTTGTTCGTGGCGTCGTATTCGTAGGTCGGAACCGTCAGGTGACGCGGGAAAGGCATACCTACCGAGGCGATCGAACCGCGGATCTTCAGATAGCTGAACGTCTTGCCCAGATCCCATGTCGAAGAAGGCACCCAAGACAGGCCTACTGACGGATAGAAGAACGACGACTCGGGCGAATTGGCCAGTTGCGAAGCCCAGTCGTTACGCCCCGTCACCGTGAGGTAAAGCATCTGTTTCCAACCTACTTCGACCGAGGCGAAAATCGACTGCGTCTGGTCGTGCCAGCCGACCTTTTCGGCACGTTTTTTCGTGTCATCCAGATCGAAAACATTGAATATGTTGGGAAGTCCGTTCTCCTGAATCGGCCCACGGTATGACAACTCATCGGTCTTGATATTGTTGATCGAGGCGCCGATATTCGCGTTCAGAGACCAATCCTCGCCGAAAGTCTTGTTGATGTTCACCATCAGATCGGCGTAGGTCTGCGTGTCGTAAGCGCGGGCCTCGGTATAATGGCCGTTCTTGCCGCCGTCGGTGATGGTCGTATTCGACGAGGCATAGAGTTTCTGCGTGTAGAGCGAATTCGAATTGTCGAGGCGCACGCGCCCGGCGACATTCAGCCACGGGAGGATGTCGTAGCTGGCCGAAAACGACAGCATATAACGCTTCTTGTCCGTGTTGCGCAGGTTGCGGTAGTTGATCCAGTAGGGATTCTGCATGCGCAAATCACCGCCTTCCATATCCGCACTCCAGAATTGCTCCATGAGTTTCGTCCCTTCGTTGTAACGCTCGAAGCGACGGTAAAGGTCGAAATTCTCACCCCGCGGGAACAGGTAGGCCGGAACCAGCGGGTTCGAATAGACTCCCTGATTGGTCATGTTCTGGTCTTTCTGATAGATGTAGCTGGCGCTCGCATCGAGCTTGAGCCGGTCTTTCAGAAAGTACGAAGTGTTGCGGAACGTGAAATTGTAACGGTCGTACTCGTTGTTGGGGATGATTCCGTCCGAGTTGACCGAAGCTGCCGAAAAATAGGTCTGGTTCTTATCCGTACCGCCCGAAACCGTAACGGCGTTGGTATAGACATGCCCCGTCTCGAAATAGTCGTTCGGCGTATAACCGTAGCGGGCCGCCGGGAGCAGCTTCTCGCCCCAGCTGTAAATCCCCGAGCCGCTGCGGGTGCCGTTCAGGCCCGTGCCGTAGCGATTCTGGAACTCGGGCAGCACGAAAGGATTCAGGAATTCCGTATTGCTCGAAAGCGTAACCTTCAGCGCTCCAGCCTGCCCCTTCTTCGTCGTAATCATCACGGCTCCGTTCGCGGCTTCCGAACCGTAGAGAGCCGCAGCTGCGGCGCCCGTCAGCACCGACATCGACTCAATATCCTCGGGGTTGAGGTCTGCGATGGATTCCGTAGCACCGCGCGAATCGAACTCCGTACCGCCACCACCACCGAAGTTGTACATCGGAATGCCGTCGATAACGTAAAGGGCGTTCGAAGACTGCGAAATGGACTTGTTGCCGCGCAGTACGACCTTCGAGGCACCGCCGACACCTGACGATGAGGCGTTGATCGTGACACCGGCCACTTTACCCGTCAACGAGTTGATGAAGTTGGCATCCTTGACGGTTGTGATGTCTTCGGCCTTGATCTGCTGAACATTGTAGGCTACGGCCTTTTCCGAACGCTTAATACCAAGAGCAGTGACCACGACTTGTTCGATCTCGGCGGACGACTCCTGAAGCGTAAGGTCGAAAGCAGTACGGTTACCCACATCGACCACCAGAGTCTCATAGCCCAAATAGCTGACTTCCAATTGCCGGGAGGCAGCGGGGGGGGGTATCTGAAGCGAGAAAGAGCCATCGGAACCGCTGCTGATGCCGATTGAGGTGCCCCGGATAACAATGGTCGCTCCGACGATCGGGGAGCCATTGATATCGCGGATAGTTCCGGAAATGTCAACAGGGAGCTTTGCCTGTTTTTTTGAGAGAATGATGTTGGAACTACTGATCTGATAGGTGATGTCCGTCCCTTTGACCATTTGGTCGAGGGCTGCTTGCAAGGATTGGTTCGTCACATTTACCGTAACGAGCCTGTTAACATCTACATCATCATTGATTCCGAAAAGAAATTTTGTCTGTCTTTCAATCTCATTCATTACCTGCTTCATACGCACGTTTTCCATCTTGATGGAAACCTTCTGCGTCTGTGCCTGCACCCCAGTAACAGGGATACAGACGAGCGTAAGAACTAAAAGAAAAGACAGGCAGATTTGCTGAATAATCTTTTTATTCATACATTTGTCAAGTTTGGTTCAATGGTTGGGAATTGGTTAATATTCCTGATTGAACTATACGCCGGTGAGTGTTCGCCCACTCATCGGTTTTTCATATCAGGAAGCAAATGTTCAGAGTTGATAGTTCGTGGTTTACATCATAGGCATCTAAAGAATTTGAGATAAGTTAATAATTGGATGGACTATTTAATGATGATTACATCGGTAACAGCATCGTGTTCAAAGGTGAAATCCGAGGCGAGTTGTAGCATATGCAAAGCGTGGTCTATACCGTCCGAAACACGGATTTTCAAACTTTTGTATTTTACGACGGGCATGGTTTCGCGCCGAATCTCTATCTTCACGTTATAACTACGCTCCAACTTGCTCATCAGCTGCTCAAACGGCATTCCGTACACTGAAATAATACCATCCATCCACAGATAATCGTCTTTATCTTCAAGTTCTTGGATTTGAAACCCTCCATCTCGAAGATTGACGATATCGTTGGGCTGCAGAATGACGGATTCTCCGTTTTTTTTATTCGTCACGGCAACCCGGCCGCTAAACAGAGCTGTTGAAAAACGATTCTCCGCTTGGTTGGCGATTACATCGAAATGCGTACCCAATACTTCTACATCACAGGCAAAAGTTTCCACGATGAACGGGCATTCAGAGTTATGGGCGACATTGAATATGGCCTCTCCACTCAACTGGACACGCCGCTCCCCTTTTGGGAAAATCGCAGGATAAACGATGCGGCTCTGCGCATTAAGTTCCACGATGGAGCCATCCCCCAACGTTAGGCGAATATGCTGCCCTGCCGGAACCTCGACAGTCGTTTGCTGTTGTAACCACCGGTTCATGCGTTGACTCAAAAGCACATGGTCGACAGCAATTCCGAGCAGTAAAATGGCGGCAGCAACTCCGGCATAACGCAGCACTTTCGGCCATCCGAAACGTAGGAAAGAGCGTGAATTATTTATACCCGCCTCCGGATTAGGTGCACACATTATGCCCAATACATACAAATTATATGCTTTATCGAGAACTTTCTGATTCTTTTCCGGATCTTCGTTCAGCCAAGCCGAAATCATATCGGTTTCTTCCAAAGTCGTTTGCTCTGCGAAGAAACGGAATAACATTGCATCTGTAACCTTTTTTTCCATTCTGTCATAATATCGCATCTATTTATATAGTTCCACAACTCAATAAGATTCCCTCCTCTAAAATGCGTTTTTTTGCAAATAATTTTTTTTATTAAATTAACCTGTTGCAGGTCAATTATATGGGTAAATATTTTTTTTGCATTATAATCTTTTTAATTTTTTCTTATCTTTGTTCTTGGAATGAAACCGGATACTATCATACTGACCCAGCAGTCGTTCGACAAGTTATTTCGCCTATACCAGCGAAAACTATATGCTGTGGCATATAGCCTTGTACATGATGCAAATACGGCAGAAGATATTGTCCATGACAGTTTCATGACAATTTGGGAGAACCGGGAAACTGTACAGTTTACGAGCATAGAGGCCTATCTTTTCGGTGTCGTAAAAAAACGCTGTCTGAAATATCGTCGGGATAGATATACGGGGAAAGCCGTGTATGAGAAAATCCTGATGAAGGAGCGCGGAGTGATGGATTTTTATACCCGCACGATCGAAAGTTGCAATCCGAACGAATTATTCCAGCGGGAAATCATCGAGATATGCCGCAAACAACTGGAACAAATGCCGGAATTGACCAAACAGGTATTCATAGCTCATAAACTGGAGGGAAAAAGTTACAAAGAGATTGCTGACATGCTATGCATCAACCTCAAAAAAGTAGATAGGGAATTACAACAGGCGGCAATGAAATTACGCTTGTCTTTGAAGGATTATTTGCTCTTATTGCTATTGATAGTATATTCTGAAATATAATCGGCTGATCTGTTCTTGGGTCAAATTTTTCTCGTTTCTAATTTTAAGAAAAAATCAAAAAAAGAGCTTTAGGAGAGGGAATCTTATTGAGTTGTGGAACTATATATTAGATGGCATTGTTTTGTCGGATCTAATATATAGTATACAAAATGAATCAACTTACTCAAAACTCCCGACAATCGCTTTCTCCTCTCCGTTGGGTTCCGAGTTTGTACTTTGCGATGGGCCTTCCGTTTGTGGTTCTGAACATGGTCTCTGCGGTTCTGTTCAAGGATCTGGGGATCTCGGACGCACAAATCGCGTTCTGGACATCGCTTATCATGTGGCCGTGGACGATCAAATTCCTGTGGAGCCCCTTCTTGGAAATTTTCCGTACCAAAAAATTCTTCGTCGTCACGACGCAGCTCCTAAGCGGCATATTGTTCGGCCTTGCTGCTCTGTCGCTTCACCTACCGTCGTTCTTCGCCGTTACGATCGCCGTCTTTGCCGTCGTTGCGTTCAGCGGCGCCACGCACGACATCGCGGCCGACGGCGTCTACATGTCGGAACTCACGACGCAGGATCAGGCGAAGTATATCGGCTGGCAGGGTGCGTTCTACAACCTTGCGAAACTGGTCGCCACGGGCGGCCTGGTGTGGTTCGCAGGTTTTCTCTACGAAGGCTTCAGCGCCGTGGGTGCAGCAACATTCGACGCCTACGTACGTTCGTGGACGGTGGTGCTTGCCATTCTTTGCGGCCTGCTCGTCCTGCTGGGCGTCTACCATGTCCGGGCGCTTCCCGCCGGGGGCGGCGCTGCCGAACGGCATTCGCTGCGGGATGGCCTTTCGGGCCTGAAAGAGGTCGTCGGGGCCTTCTTCCAGAAAAAGCATATCTGGTACTACCTCGGATTCATCATCCTCTATCGTCTGGGCGAGGGCTTCGTGATGAAGATCGTGCCGTTGTTCCTCAAAGCCGATACGGCTTCGGGCGGTCTGGGCCTCACGAACCAGCAGATCGGCCTTTACTACGGGACATTCGGTGCCGGGGCTTTTCTTTTGGGTTCGCTGCTGGCGGGCTACTATATCGCACACCGGGGCCTGCGACGCACTCTTTTCATATTATGCTGTATCTTTAATATCCCGTTCGCGGTCTATGCGCTGCTGGCATGGCTGCAGCCTCAGTCGATGTGGATCGTGGGCGGGGGCATCGTGCTGGAATACTTCGGCTACGGGTTCGGATTCGTGGGCCTTACGCTGTTTATGATGCAGCAGGTTGCCCCGGGGCGTCACCAGATGGCGCACTACGCCTTCGCTTCGGGTATCATGAACCTTTCGGTGATGCTCACGGGCGCCGTTTCGGGTTACCTGAGCGATGCCTTGGGTTACGGCATGTTCTTCCTCGCAGTTATGTTGGCCACGGTTCCGGCATTTCTGGTGACGTGGTTCGTACCCTTTACCTATGACGACAAACCAAATGACAAATAATTATGAATAACCTGAAAATCGTAGGCCCGGCCATGCCGGATATGCCGTGGGAGGATCGTCCCGCAGGCTCCAAAGAAGTGATGTGGCGCTATTCGGCCAATCCGATCATCCCGCGCGACGCGCTTTCGACGTCGAACAGCATTTTCAACTCGGCGGTCATTCCCTTCAAGAAAGGCAAGTATAACTATGCGGGCGTTTTCCGCTGCGACGACACCAACCGCCGCATGCGCATCCACGCCGCTTTCTCGGTGGACGGCATCAAGTGGGATATCTGCGAGGAGGATTTCAAACTCGTGGGCGCCGATCCCGAAATCGCCGAGTGGGTTTACGGCTACGACCCGCGTGTTGCGAAGATCGACGACAAATATTACGTCACGTGGTGCAACGGCTACCACGGCCCGACGATCGGCATCGCATGGACGGACGATTTTGAGACGTTCCACCAGCTGGAAAACGCCTTCATCCCCTTCAACCGCAACGGCGTGCTGTTCCCCCGCAAGATCAACGGCCGTTTCGCCATGCTGTCGCGTCCGAGCGACAACGGGCATACGGCTTTCGGCGACATCTTCTATTCGGAGAGTCCCGACATGGAGTTCTGGGGCCGCCACCGGCATGTGATGTCTCCGGCGGCTTTCGAGGTGTCGGCATGGCAGTGCATGAAGATCGGTGCGGGTCCCGTGCCCATCGAGACGAGCGAGGGCTGGCTGCTGCTCTACCACGGCGTGCTGCGCTCGTGCAACGGTTATGTCTATGCGTTCGGTTCGGCGCTGCTCGACCTCGACCAGCCGTGGAAGACGATCGCCCGCAGCGGCCCGTACCTGATATCGCCGCGCGAGATTTACGAGCTGACGGGCGACGTTCCGAACGTCACATTCCCCTGCGCGTCGCTCCATGACCCCGAAACGGGCCGGATCGCCGTCTATTACGGATGCGCCGACACCGTCACGGGCCTTGCGTTCGGCTATATCCCTGAAATTATCGACTTCACGAAGAAAAACAACATCCTATGAGAAGCCTTGCGCTGCTTGCGGTTCTGACGCTGTGTCTGGGAGCACGGGCACAAGAGCCTGCGGAGTGTGTGGATCCGTTCATCGGGACTACGAACTTCGGGACCGCGAACCCCGGTGCGGTCACGCCGCACGGGATGATGTCGGTGGTTCCGTTCAACGTCATGGGGTCGGAGGAGAACGTCTACGACAAGGACGCCCGCTGGTGGTCCACGCCCTACGAATACCACAACAAATTCTTCACGGGCTTCGCGCACGGCGCCTTGAGCGGCGTGGGGTGCCCCGAGCTGGGCGCGCTGCTGACGATGGCCACGACGGGCCCTCTGACGGTGGATTACCGGGAGTACGGCACGTCGTACAGGGACGAAAAGGCCTCCCCGGGCTATTACTCGGTCTTTCTGGACAAGTACGGCGTCCTTGCCGAGGTCACGGCCACGGCGCGTACCTCGGTGGAACGCTACACGTTCCCCGGAGGAGAAGGGCATATCCTGTTGAATCTGGGCGAGGGGCTTACGAACGAGAGCGGCGCGATGGTTCGCCGGGTGAGCGCCACGGAGATAGAGGGCACGAAGCTGCTGGGGACGTTCTGCTACAATGCGCAGAAGGTATTCCCGGTCTATTTTGTTTTGCGGGTATCGAAAACTCCTTCGGCTTCGGGCTACTGGAAGAAACAGCGTGCAATGACGGGTGTGGAGGCCGAGTGGACCCCGGACAACGGGAGGTATAAACTCTACATGGAGTACGGGCGCGAGCTTTCGGGCGACGACGTGGGCTACTGGTTCTCCTTCGACGGCCTTGCGGCGGGCGAGCAGGTGGAGGTGCGCATGGGCATCTCGTATGTCTCTACGGAGAACGCGCGTAAAAACCTCGATGCCGAGCAGGCTGCGGACGCGACGTTCGACGCCATCCGGGAACAGGCCCGCAAGGGCTGGAACGAGGCTCTGGGCAGAATCCGGGTCGAGGGCGGGACCGAAGAGCAGCAGAGGGTGTTCTACACGGCGTTGTACCATGCGCTGCTGCACCCGAACCTCGTGAGCGACGTGAACGGCGAATACCCGCTGATGGAACGTTCGGGCGAGACGGGCGTCACGGATGGCGAACGCTATACGGTCTTCTCGCTGTGGGACACCTGCCGGAACCTGCACCAGCTGCTGACGCTGGTCTACCCGGATCGTCAGCGGGAGATGCTGCGCTCGATGACGGGGATGTACGAGGAGTGGGGTTGGCTTCCGAAATGGGAGCTTTACGGCCGCGAGACCTTCACGATGGAGGGGGACCCTGCGATCCCGGTGATCGTCGACAGCTGGATGAAGGGCCTTCGGGATTTCGATGTCGCCAAGGCCTACGAGGCGATGCGCAAGTCGGCCACGACGCCCGGTGCGCAGAACCGCATGCGGCCCGACCTCGACCCCTATATCGAGAAAGGCTATATCCCGCTGGGATTCTATGCCAAGGACCTTGCGGGCGACACCTCCGTCTCGCACGCGCTGGAGTACTACATGGCCGATGCGGCCCTGTCGCTGCTGGCCGACTCGCTCGGACACGGGGACGACGCGCGTCTGTTCCGCGCCCGCTCGCTGGGCTACAAACGCTATTACAGCCCGGAAAGCGGTACTTTGCGTCCGCTCCATCCCGACGGATCGTTTTTAAGCCCCTTCGACCCGAAGGCGGGCGAGAACTTCACGGCGGCCCCGGGCTTTCACGAGGGGAGTGCTTGGAACTATACGTTCTACGTTCCGCACGACGTGGAGGGGCTTGCGAAGCTGATGGGCGGACGACGCAAATTCATCGACAAACTGCAAATGGTCTTCGACGAGGGATTGTACGACCCTGCGAACGAACCCGACATCGCCTATGCGTATCTGTTCAGCCGCTTCCGGGGCGAGGAGTGGCGCACGCAGCGGGAAACCCGGCGGCTGTTGGAGCGATACTTTACCACCGCCCCCGACGGCATCCCGGGCAACGACGACACGGGGACGATGTCGGCGTGGGCTGTTTTCACGATGCTGGGCCTCTACCCCGACTGCCCGGGCGAACCATACTACACGCTGACGTCCCCGACGTTCGACCGTGTGGAGATCGACACGGAGCGGGGAACGCTGGTGATCGAAAAACGCGGCGAAGGGTATATCGACCGGATGACGCTTGGCGATAAACCGTTGAAAAATTATCGTATCCTGCACGATGAATTGCTCAAGGGCGGAAAACTTACTTTTGAACTTCAAACTGGAAAATAGATGAAACTTACGGGATTCTTATTCGCCGCGGCCCTGCTGGGCGCGTGCACGCAGCCTGCCGCGGAGGAGAATTACACGCGCCATGTCGATCCGAAGATCGGCACGGGGGGCCACGGACACGTCTTCGTGGGTGCCAACGTCCCCTTCGGCCTGGTGCAGGTGGGTCCGACGAGCATTCCGCAGACGTGGGACTGGTGCTCGGGCTACCACGCGAGCGATTCGACCGTTATCGGCTTCTCGCACACGCATTTGAGCGGCACGGGCATCGGCGACCTGTTCGACATTACCGTCATGCCCGTCGTGGGTGAAGTGACCTATGCCCGCGGCGAGGAGAATGACCCGGCCTCGGGCCTGTGGTCTTACGCCGACCGTACGCGGGAGATCACGAAACCCGGTTATTACTCGGTTCCGCTTGTGCGCTACGGCATTACGGCCGAGCTGACGGCCACGGAGCGCGTGGGTCTGCACCGCTACACGTTCCCGGCGTCGGACGCCGCAGCCGTGGTCTTCGATCTGGAGAACGGCGGCTGCTGGGACAAGGCCACCGATACGGGCTTCCGCTTCTCGGACGACAGCACGCGCATCGCCGGATGGCGCTGCTCGACGGGGTGGGCCAAAAATCAGGAGGTCTACTTCGTGGCCGAGTTTTCAAAACCCGCGAAGGGGATTTCCTACCTGCAGCCGGGCGAGATAGACGATTCCAAAATGCCCCGGATCGCGGCCCGTTATGCACGTGTGGACTTCGACACGGCGGAGGGCGAACAGGTGCTCGTGAAAGTGGCCCTTTCGCCCGTAAGTATCAAAGGCGCGAAGGCAAACCTTGCGGCGGAACTCCCCGGATGGGATTTCGACGCTACGGCGGCCGCTGCCGACAAGGCGTGGAACGATGAACTGTCGAAGGTGAAGATCGAGACGGAGGATGAAACGTCGAAGCGCATCTTCTATACGGCGCTGTATCATACGATGGTGGCTCCGTCGCTCTTCTGCGATGTGAACGGCGATTACCGCGGAGCCGACGGCAAGGTGCATGAGAATCCGGGGCGCGATACCTATACGACCTTTTCGCTGTGGGACACTTACCGGGCCGCGATGCCGCTGATGACCGTCCTGCACCCGGAGCGGATGCCCGACATCATCCAGACGATGCTGCACATCGCCGACGAGCAGGGACGGCTCCCGGTATGGCACCTGTGGGGTAATGAGACCGACTGCATGGTGGGCAACCCGGGCATCGTAGCGGTGGCGGACGCCATCGTGAAGGGCATCGGGGGCTTCGACCGCGAAAAGGCCTTCGAGACGATCCGTAAGACGGCCATGAACCCCGACCGGGGCAACGGCCTGCGCATGGAGTACGGCTACATCCCGTGCGAGATGTTCAACGAGGCCGTAGCCTATGACATGGAGTACGCTTTGGCTGACGGCGCGGCGGCGCGTGCCGCCGAAGCGCTGGGCAAGGCGGAGGATGCGAAGTATTTCGAGGAACGCAGCCATAGCTACCGCAACTATTTCGACCCGCAGACGGGATTTATGCGGGGCCGGGATTCGAAAAAAGGCTGGAGGACGCCCTTCAATGCGTTCGCCTCGACGCACCGCGCCGACGATTACTGCGAGGGCAACGCCTGGCAGTATACGTGGCTGGCTCCGCATGATGTCGCAGGTCTTGTCGGATGCTTCGGCAGCCGGGCGCGGATGCTCGAAAAACTGGACTCGCTGTTCACGGTAAGTTCGGTCATCGAAGGCGGCGAGACCTCGCCCGACATTTCGGGCCTGATTGGCCAGTACGCCCACGGCAACGAACCGAGCCACCATATTTTGTACCTTTATACGATGCTGGGTCAGCCGTGGGAAACGGCCGACAAGGTTCGCGAGGTGCTCACGACGCTCTACCACGCCGCTCCGGACGGCCTTTCGGGCAACGAGGACGTGGGTCAGATGTCGGCCTGGTACGTCCTCTCGTCGCTGGGCATGTACGAGGCCGAGCCTGCGGGCGGAAGATACTGGTTCGGATCGCCCCTGTTCGACAGGGTCGAAATCACCGTCCCGGGCGGGACCTTCACGATTGTCGCCGAGAACAACTCCGCTGCGAACAAATATATCCAGCGGGTGTGGCTCAATGGCCAACCCTACACAAAGCCTTGGATCGGTCATGCCGACGTGATGAAGGGCGGGGAACTGCGCTTCGAGATGGGGGCCGAAGAGAAGGTGTGGTACTGTCCGGACGAGCCGGAGGCGTACGCCGACCAGCGGCCCGCGGAGGAGCAGCGGCTTTTTAAGTCGGAAGCGGTAGAGGGGGAGATCGCCCGCGTGTGCGGTCTTCTGACCAACGAACGCCTGCGGTGGATGTTCGCCAACTGCTTCCCCAACACGCTCGACACCACGGTGCACTACGGCGAGGACGAGGCGGGCAATCCCGATACCTACGTCTACACGGGCGACATTCCGGCCATGTGGCTCCGCGACTCGGGGGCGCAGGTGTGGCCCTACGTGCAGTTGTGTAAGGAGGACCCGGCGTTGCAGAAGATGATCGCGGGGGTGATCCGGCGGCAATTCAAACTCATCAATATCGATCCTTACGCTAATGCCTTCAACGTCGGCCCTACGGGTGACGGCGAGGATGTCGGCTATCCGGGCAACGATCAAAGTCCCTGGGTTTTCGAGCGCAAATGGGAGATCGATTCCCATTGCTATCCTCTGCGCCTTGCGCACCATTACTGGAAAACCACGGGCGACACGTCGGTCTTCGACGGGGAGTGGATCTCTGCGATGCGCAATATTGTAAAGACTTTGAAAGAACAGCAGATGAAGGAGGGGCCGGGCGATTACATCTTCCTGCGCACGACCGACCGCCAGCTGGATACCCGCTGCCATGTGGGGCGCGGCAACCCCGTGAAACCCGTGGGGCTGATCGTCTCGGCGTTCCGTCCTTCGGACGACGCCACGACCTTCGGGTTCCTCATCCCGTCGAATTTCATGACCGTCACGTCGCTGCGCAAGGCCGCCGAGATCCTGACGGCGGTGAACGGCGAGCGGGAGCTGGCCGCGGAGTGCACGGCGCTGGCCGGAGAGGTGGAAGAGGCATTGCAGAAATACGCGGTGGTCGAGCATCCGGAGTTCGGGAAGATCTACGCCTTCGAGGTGGACGGATTCGGAGGCTGCTTTCTGATGGACGACGCCAATGTGCCGTCGCTGCTGGCAATGCCCTACCTGGGCGACGTGGAGCGCACGGATCCCATCTATGAGAACACCCGGCGGTTCGTCTGGAGCGAAGAGAACCCCTACTTTTGGAGAGGCTCCGCCGGCGAGGGCATCGGCGGCCCCCATATCGGGGTGGAGATGATCTGGCCCATGAGCATCATGATGCGGGCCTTCACGTCGGAGGACGACGCCGAGATCCGCGATTGCATCGTCGCCCTGATGACCACCGATGCCGGGACGGGCTTCATGCATGAATCCTTCTCGCGCCACGATGCTGCGAATTTCACCCGCCCGTGGTTCGCCTGGCAGAACACGCTCTTCGGGGAACTCATATTAAAACTCGTAAACGAAAACAAGGTCGACTTACTTAATTCCATTGACTGACCGGAAAAAACCAAATAACAATGATAAAACCTGTTTCTTTGCTGTTACTTGCCGCCGTTCTGTGCGGCAGCTGCGGAAGCCGCACGGGGCGCACCGCGGCAACCTCCTGCGACGAACCTTCGGCGCGGCCTTCGGAATACGTCTCGACGCTCGTAGGCACGCACTCCGACTTCACGCTCTCGACGGGCAACACCTACCCGGCCGTCGCCCTGCCGTGGGGCATGAACTTCTGGACGCCCCAGACGGGCGAAATGGGCAGCGGATGGGCCTATACCTACGGCGCCCACACCATCCGGGGCCTGAAGCAGACCCACCAGCCCTCGCCGTGGATCAACGACTACGGGCAGTTCTCCATCATGCCCATACGCGGACGCGACAAGGTCGATGAGGAGAGCCGCCAGAGCTGGTTTTCGCACCAGTCGGAGGAGGCACGCCCCTACTATTATTCGGTATACCTCGCCGACCACGACATCAAGGCCGAGATCGCCCCGACCGAGCGGGCTGCGATCATGCGTTTCACGTTCCCCGAATCGGACGAGTCGGGCGTGGTGATCGACGCTTTCGACCGCGGATCGTACATCAGGGTCATGCACGACAAACGGACTGTCGTGGGATACACCACGCGCAACAGCGGAGGTGTGCCCGACAACTTCAAGAACTGGTTTATCGTGCGCTTCGACCGGAAGATCCGGGATTTCCAGATCTATGACGGCACGAAGCCCGTCGAAGGCGAACAGTTAGTCGGCGAACACGCCCTCGTGCGGGTAGGTTTCGAAACCCGGCGCGGCGAGCAGGTAACGGTACGCGCAGCCTCATCGTTCATATCGCAGATGCAGGCCGTGCAGAACCTCGAAGAGCTGGGAAAGGACGATTTCGAAACCGTGAAGGCCAAGGCGCAAGCACACTGGGACGAGGTGCTCGGACGTATTGAAGTCGAGGGAGGCACGACGGACCAGTACCGCACGTTCTATTCGTGCCTCTACCGTTCGACCTTGTTCCCGCGCAAGTTCTACGAGATCGACAAGAACGGCAATATCCTGCATTACAGCCCCTACAACGGTGAGGTACTGCCGGGATACATGTATACCGACACGGGATTCTGGGACACCTTCCGCAGTCTGTTTCCGCTGCTCAATCTGGTCTATCCGTCGGTCAATGCCGAAATTCAGGCCGGGCTGGCAAACGCTTACCGCGAGAGCGGATTTCTGCCCGAATGGGCTTCGCCCGGACACCGTGGGTGCATGGTCGGAAACAACTCGGCGTCGGTCGTTTCGGATGCCATCCTGAAAGGTGTCACCCCCGAGGAAGACATTGCGACGCTCTACGAGGCGATGCTCGCAGGACGCCGGAAGGTACACCCCACGGTGAGCTCCACGGGGCGCCTCGGACACGAATACTACAACACACTGGGATACATCCCCTACGATGTGGGTATCAACGAGAATGTCGCACGAACGCTCGAATACGCCTACGACGACTGGTGCATCGCGCAGGTGGCGAAAAAACTGGGAAAAACGAACAACGCTGCGATGCTGGAAAAGGCTTCGCAGAACTATAAAAACCTCTTCGATCCCGAAACGCGCCTGATGCGGGGCCGCAATGCCGACGGGACGTTCCAGACGCCCTTCAGCCCCTACAAGTGGGGCGACGCCTTCACCGAGGGAAACGCGTGGCACTACACATGGTCGGTGTTCCACGATGTCGAGGGACTGATCGACCTGATGGGAGAACGCAAAGGATTCACGCGGATGCTCGACTCGGTCTTCGTCGTGCCGCCCGTCTACGACGACAGCTACTACGGGTTCCGCATCCACGAAATTACCGAAATGCAGGTGGCCGACATGGGCAACTACGCCCACGGAAACCAGCCCGCGCAGCACATGATCTACCTCTACGACTACGCCGGGCAACCCCGTAAGGCGCAGTGGTGGGTCCGTGAGGTCATGGATCGCCTCTATTCGGCCAAGCCCGACGGTTACTGTGGCGACGAGGACAACGGACAAACCTCGGCATGGTACGTATTTTCGGCTTTAGGGTTTTATCCCGTATGTCCGGGAGCGGACGAATACGCAGTCGGATCGCCGCTGTTCCGCAAGGCCGTCATTCATCTTGAAAATGGCAATACGATCGAGATCGACGCTCCGGAGAACAGCTCCGAGAACCGTTATGTCGGTAAAATGGCTATCGACGGAAAAGTATCGGAAAGGCCGTTCCTTAGCTATTCCACACTTCTGGAAGGTGCGAAGGTGCGCTTCGAGATGGAATCCGAAAAATAGCCTTCCCATGAAGATTCCGAATCCACATGCTGCCTTCATGGCCTTCGCCTGTGCATTGTTTGCAGCATGCTCTCCGCAGCAGCCCTTCATAACCTCACCCGACGGACGCATCGCCGTATCTGTCGAAGCCGATGCAGGGGCGGGCGTGACCTATGCCGTCACGGTCGACGACAAACCCCTGATACTGCCCTCGGCGATGGGGCTCGCGGCATGCGGAACCTCGCTGCAGGGAGCGACGATAACAGGCGTATGGCACTCCTCCCACGACGGGCTGTGGACAGCCCCCTGGGGCGAGAACAAACGGCACCGCAACCATTACAACGAAATGTCCGTCGCAGTGCGGAAGCCGGATAAAAGCATGGCCTTCACGCTCCGCTTCCGCGCATTCGACGACGGAATAGCATTTCGCTACGAACTGGCGCAGCCCGATTCGCTGGCCGTGACGGACGAACTGACGGAGTTCCGGTTCGCAGATGAGGGTCATACGATGTCATGGTCCATACCCGGCAATTTCGAGACCTATGAACTCCAGTACCGCGAGCAGCCCGTAGCACGGATTACGGATGCAAACACGCCCTTCACGTTCCGCACTGGGGACGGAATATTCGGAGCCGTGCACGAGGCGGCCCTGTACGACTGGCCCGAGATGGTATTGAGGCGCGACAGTGCGGGGGTGCTGAAAGCCGACCTCGCGCCCCTGCCCGACGGCGTGAAGGCGTACATTCCGGGACGCTTCACGACGCCCTGGCGCACGATACAGATAGCAGACAGGGCCGTAGGCCTGATAAACTCGTCGCTGGTGCTCAACCTGAACGAACCTTCGAAGATCGAGGATACCTCATGGATCGTGCCGCAGAAGTATGTCGGGGTATGGTGGGGAATGCACCTCGGAACGCAGGTATGGACGATGGGGCCGCGACACGGAGCAACGACACGGAATGCCATCCGGCACATCGACTTTGCTGCGGAAAACGGCATACAAGGAGTGTTGTTCGAGGGCTGGAACAAAGGATGGGAGAACTGGGGCGGAAACCAGCAGTTCGACTACCTCGAACCCTATGCGGATTTCGATCTGGAGCGAATAGCCGCCTATGCCCGTGAAAAGGGCGTGCAACTGTGGATGCACAATGAAACGGGAGGAAATATTCTGAGTACGAAGCCGTCATGGAAGCAGCGATGAGGAGGTATGCCGAACTGGGGGTTCACACGCTCAAAACGGGATATGCAGGGGGATTCAAAGGCGGTTACCTCCATCATTCGCAGTATGGAGTGCAGCACTATCAGCGGGTCGTGGAAACGGCGGCGAAATACCGGATCATGCTCGACGTACACAAGCCGATAAAGGAGACGGGGATACGACGCACGTGGCCCAACATGATGACACGCGAAGGGGCGCGGGGCATGGAATGGAACGCATGGTCGGAAGGGAATTCGGCAGAGTATCTCACGACGCTGCCCTTCGTGAGGATGCTGAGCGGACCGATGGACTACACTCCGGGAATCTTCGACATCGACTATTCCACAGCGAAGGCCGACAAGGGACGGATCGAGTGGAACGGGCCCAACGCGGAATGCTGCATAAAGACCACGCTGGCACGGCAGATAGCAAACTGGGTGATCATATACTCGCCCCTGCAGATGGCCGCAGACCTGATCGAGAACTACGAAGGGCATCCCGCATTCCGGTTCTTCCGCGACTTCGACGCAGACTGCGACTGGTCGAAGGCATTGCAGGGAGAGATCGGCGACTATATCGTCGTTGCAAGACGGGCCAAAGACAGATACTTTCTCGGGGCAGGAACGGACGAGAAGGCAAGGACGCTCGTGCAGAAGCTCGACTTCCTCGAACCCGGAGTGACGTATACCGCGACCATATATGCCGATGCTCCGGATGCGGGGCGCAATCCGGAGGCATACCTGATCGGGAAGCGGGCGGTGACGGCACGAGATACCATACGCATCGAGATGGCTGAACGGGGCGGGCAGGCAATAACTTTTATTCCGGCAGAGAAATAGAAGATGCCGGTGGCACGGGGAGGCCACGACGGAAAGCCGACAGGGAACAATGAGAAACGGGATCTGATCCATATCAGACCCCGTTTTTCGTATCAGGAACGATGTCGTCTTTTTTTACGCCTTTGTTGCATCTGCCGTTGCTGTTCCTCGTAAGCCCGCGTGTCGGCCAAATCCAATACCGTATCGACAATGCCAGAAATAGGATTGGCGGCATGGTTTTGCACTTCATGTTTCTGTTCCGCCTGTCGTTCTGCAACCTGTTGCGCCTCTTTCGGAGCCGGATACAATTCGTTGAAGACATTCGCCTAGAACTCTTTTCCCAGCACCGACCCGTTGGCAACGATGCCGTCGTTATGGTCAATGAAAGTCACGCCATAGATTCTGCCGACCGGATTGATGCGGAAGATAGCGTCGATGTTCTCCGCCTTGAGCAGCTGCCGAAACTCGTCCCGCGTATTGTGTGGGCTCATGGCGTCTTTGACTGTTTGCCGAAGTCGGTCGAGCGTTCCGTCCTGCTTCAGCGCACTCTTCGACCGCTCGTAATACTTTTGAAGAGCCTTGTAGCCGACATCCCGGCCGATACGGCTCGATTTAAACGGAGTACCGATGCCATAGCCGTCATCGGTCAGGGCCCGTAGATCACTCCGGCATAATCCCTGCCGTCGATAGTTCCCGTACGTTCTTCGACCGAAACGTTAAACAGTTCCAATAAGGTGCGGAACTCGCCGTAGGACGAGCATTTATAATTCCGCAGGCACGACCTGACGACGGACGAGATCTGGTGTTTGACGTTTCCCGTCTTATAGTTTACTTTCCGAAGATCGGGGGTGTCCCTCTGTTCCTGACCTTTGACCGCCGGATGGAGGTTGTACTTATGTTCCAAATCGCGGGTAATTTCCGCAGAACGACGGGCTTCGAAATCGTGTGGTAGTTTACAGCCTTTCTCATCGACGCGCAACGATACGATATGGAGGTGCTGCCGATCAATGTCCTTATGTTTGAAGACGATATAGGGCTGATCTCCGTAACCCATCTTCTGCATGTATTCATTTGCGATTTCCCGCAACTGTTCGTCTGTCAGCCTGTCTTCCGGTGAAGGGTTCAGCGAAGCATGGAAGACCGTATTGGTCGTTCTGCGGTTGGCTTCGAGGTAGGGCCAGAAACTATCCATGCAGGCATCGATATCCAGTCGTCCGTGTTTATCGAACGGTTCGAGCATCTTCTGCCAAAGCAGCACCTCGGCTTCATCCTTATCCACTTTCTCCTTGTTATAGCGCAAAGCCCCACCGGGCGAGGAACCCGATCTTATATTCGCAACCACTCCTTAGCTTGTTTTGCAAGGTTGAGAATCTCGATACTCAGAGCCTTTAATTCTCTCGTTCGCTGTTCCAAAGCAGCGATCTGATGCGGGATCGCGATGTTGGAAAAGTGCGAATTGATGACCTTTACAATCTGATTATAGTTGTTGGCGAGTTTCTGAAACTGGAAATAAAAGTCATTCAGACGAGCAATAAACTGCACTTTGGAAGGGTCACGTTTAACGACAACGAACTCCTCGGCGAAGATGCGTTTTACGATAAACCGGCTGCGGTTATGTTCCAATCCTGCCTTACAAAGCATCTGCTTAAAGCGGATATTCTCTTCCGTGGTGAGTTTGAAATTATACCTGTGGACTCTGGGATCTGTCGTTGTCGGGCGTCCGATCCTCTTTTTCGTGGTTGTCATCAGTCTGGTAGTTTAAGTGGCGTGACTCGGGAACGCCACCCAGCCTCGCAGAGCGAGCACCTTTCGTATGCCGAAAAGTTTTTCGGCATACAAAGGTACAGCTCGCTGTTGTCTGGCGACAACAAAAATCCGCGCCGGAGAATCTTTGAGAGAAGTTTTGAAAATCCTCCGTTACGGTTTCCATAGCCGGGTCTGTTCCCGGTGCAATATTACAACCGTTTCGGGGTGTCCCGTCCTGAAAAAGGTTTACAGTGATTGATAATTAAAGATAAACATTTTGGTTCAAAAAATATTGTCCTGATATAAGTTTACATATGCCTTCCGAACAACCGTCTTTCGGCCCCAATGATGTTTGAGTTTCCCGGTTCTAAGTTCCGCTTCCAAGGGCGTAAGCCAATCGCAGCTGGCATGAGGTCTGAGTGAATTGTAAAGGATAACGATCTGGTCGATGCGTTCTTTTGCTGCCTGAAAACTTTCAAAACATTCCTCGTCGATCCATTCGCTCTTCAGAATACCGTTCACCCGTTCGGCAACGGCATTCTCATACGGATCGCCCTTTTCAGTCATGCTGATGCGAATCCCATTATCGGTCAGCAATTTCACATATTCTTTCGAACAATATTGGCATCCTCTGTCCGA
>CDZE01043129.1_pt1 | contig 30623 bp, 30 predicted proteins | sample 557341 | NCBI WGS metagenome assembly CDZE01 (sample SAMEA3182109, study PRJEB8094) | gut metagenome | biome: human; feature: gut; material: Stool; isolation source: human stools | place: Canada | collected 2013-04-23
CCCCAAAGGCTTTATTCGTTCTGCGTCAATATGCAGGGTACGTTTGCAACTGAGCTGCTTGGGAACTTCATATCCGGAACAAGCGACACGATGGCGGACACCGGACTTGCGGTCATATTTGCTCTTGCCTCAGATATTTCGCTGTTCAGTCTCTTTTTTATGATCTTATTCGGTTACTGCACAGTGAAAGTTGTGTTCGCAAACATCAAGCGAGGCGGCATAATGCTTTGCCAGATAGCTGTTGGGAGCTTGTATATGTTCGGAGTTCCGAGGGGCTACACAGACGGCTTTTACAGCTGGTGCAAGCAGGTCATAGCTACTTGCCTGACGGCTTTTTTGCAGACAACGATATTGTATATCGGACTTCTGACGTACACTCAGCATCCATTGCTTGCTGTGGGGATATGCCTGTCGGCTAACGAAGTGCCGAGGATAGCTCAGATGTACGGACTTGATACCAGTGTCAGAGTTAATATGATGAGTGTTAGTCATACTGTTTCTATGGGGGCTAAGGCGGTGAATATGATTAATGGCAAGGCTTGATTTTATAAATATAATCTGATATAATTTATATATAAATTGATAATTTGAGAGGTATGTCAATTATGTACAGCTTTAGAAACTATGAAACGTATAAAGAAGAACTTGAAGATATCCTATCTTTTAATCCTGTCGAATATGAACTATATTCTATCATTGCAGACATCATTAGAAATAGTGATAACTTTAGTGAATACTATTTAAGAGATGTTTCACATGATAGAACATGCGAAATTACAAAACATTTTAAAGGCTGTTCAGGATTCCCGGATTTTGTTGTAACTTCAAAAGGCCCTGAACATTCAAAAGTTGGTGCTGTTGAAGTAAAAGTTATTTCGAAAAATATAGATAAAGGCTTAGAGCAAGTAAAAGGGCATATTGAATCATTTGGCAATGTTATTTATACTAATGGTCTTGAATGGCGTTTTTATGATAAAGATTTCTTTAATAATTATAATAAAGCTAAATGGAGCTTTCAACTTGCAACACTAAACGGAAGAGAAATAACTTGGAAAAATCAAGCTGTATGGAATGATTTGCTTAAAGCATTAAACGATATTACTTGGCAAAAAAATAAAACTGATTAAACTGTTTTGACTGCGAAAAAAATCGCAGTTTTTTATTTTATGGAGGTACTAAATATGAAAACCTACATCTACCCCGAAAACCTAAAAGCTAACGTCAAACTATGGTTCTGGAACGTCCGTGACTTTATCATTATTTGCACAGGGCTGATCTTGTCGGTAGTAGTGCTTGTGAACCTGTGGAACGTTCTTCCCATAGCGGCAACAGCATCTTATGCATTTCTTAGCCTGAGGGCTGACGAAACTGCAATTATGGACTATATTTTTAACGCTGTGAAGTTTTTTCTGACTTCACAGCAATTGTATTTATGGAGGAAAGATTAAATGACAAAGAACAAAAACAGCGTTCAGGGCTTGATAGGTCTTGAACGCTTTACTCGTTTCGGTGTAAAGACCGACAAAGCCGAGCTTTCGTTTTTCAGCGTAGAACCTACTAATATATCCGTGCTGTCAGCAGCTAATATCGACGTCAAAATACATCATCTTATGATGTTATTGAGTACCATACCTGACCTAGAAATACTGGCATTGGACTCCTGCGAGTGTTTTGACAGCAATAAAAATCATCTCAGGAAAAGGCTTGAAAAAGAGCAGAACGAGGCGGTCATAAAACTGCTGCAAGCGGACTATGATTTTCTCGACGAGATACAAGTTGAGATGTCGACAGCGAGGCAGTTTATGTTTGCGGTGCGTTTCAGACGTGAAAAGGACGAGCAGATATTCAGCACGCTGAATCGTGTAGATAAGGCAATATCGGAGCACGGCTTTGCGGCTAGGAGAATGAGTAAGCCGGAGATCAAGCGTATGCTGGCTTTGTACTTCGGAACAAGCATTTCCGGAGATGATATCCCCGATATTGAGGGAGAGAATGAATTTGATCTGGAAAAACAGGAGGTGACTGTTAATGAGAAGTAGAAAGCAAAAGAAAAAAGAACTGTCAGAAGAACAGCTTGAAGTCATCGATACAAAGGACTTTTTTGACCGCATTGCACCGGGCATTATACGCTTTTACACAGATCACTACATCTGTGGAAACAGTTTCAGATGCGTCTGGGCTGTGACTGAGTATCCGCCGAGCACAGAAGAAACTGCTATACTTGCTCACCTTGCCGACAGAAACGGCGTTACGCTGAGGATATATGACAGACTTGTTACCGCCGCAGAACAGCGAAAGATCGTGCAGCAGGCAATGAGGAAAAATCATATGATGACGACTGTAAATGATGTGAACGAGAGCATAAAGGCTCAGGATAACATAAATGATGTGGTGGAGCTGATAAGCGAACTACGCAGAAACAAAGAACCTCTTCTGCATACGGCTGTGTTTATTGAGCTAAAAGCAAGCTCTGAGGACAGGCTGAAAGAACTGCAAGCCGATATCCAAATGGAGCTTACACGTTCCAAAATATCCGTTGACAGACTGCTGTTACGACAGAAAGAGGGATTTCTTTCTGTTCTTCCCACAGGCAATAATGTGTTCGCAAGTCAGTTTGAAAGAGTGCTGCCTGCAAGCTCGGTGGCTGATCTTTATCCCCTCAACTATTCGGGCAAGACCGATGAAAACGGATTCTATATCGGGCGAGATAAGTACGGCAGCAATGTGCTTGTAGATTTTGATAGGCGTACCGAGGACAAGACAAACAGCAATATCCTGATCCTCGGCAACAGCGGTCAGGGTAAGTCGTACTTGATGAAGCTTTTGCTGTGCAATCAGCGTGAGGCAGGCAAATCTATCCTCTGTTTAGACCCGGAAGCCGAGTACCATGACCTTTGTTCAAATCTCGGCGGCACCTACATTGACATGATGTCGGGTGAGTATATGATCAATCCTCTTGAACCGAAAGCATGGGGCGACGGCGACAGAGCGGATTCCGATTCGCCCGAAGCGTTCCGCAAGGTCACCCGACTTAGTCAGCACATCAGCTATCTCAAAGACTTTTTCAGAGCGTACAAGGATTTTAGTGACGCCGAAGTCGATACGATCGAAATTATGCTGATGAAGCTGTACGCAAGATTCGGCATAGATGATTTTACGGATTTCAGTACGCAGAAAAACGAGGATTATCCGATTATGAGCGATCTATACAAACTCATAGAAAAGGAATTTATGGCATTCGATCACGAGAAGAAACATCTCTATACCGAAGAAATGTTACAGAACATCTGTCTTGGACTGCACAGTATGTGCAAAGGTGCGGAGAGCAAATATTTTAACGGGCACACCAACATCAAAGACGGCGAATTTATTTGTTTCGGAGTAAAAGGTCTTATGGATACAAACAAGCGGCTTAAGGATACTCTGTTGTTCAACATCTTGTCGTATATGAGCAATCAGCTTTTAGGGTGCGGAAATACTGTTGCGGCAGTCGATGAGTTATATTTATTCCTTACAAATATGACGGCAATCGAATATATTCGCAACGGTATGAAACGTGTGCGTAAAAAAGAGTCCTCGTTTATTCTGGCAAGTCAGAATATCGAGGACTTTCTCCTGCCTGAGATAAAGGAGTTCACCAAGCCGCTGTTCTCTATTCCGTCACATCATTTTCTGTTCAATCCGGGAAACATCTCGCCCACAGCATTTATTGACACCTTACAGTTGGAAGAGTCAGAGTACAGTCTTATCAAGTATCCCGAAAGAGGAACTTGTCTGTATCGGTGCGGAAATGAGAGGTATCTGCTGCAGGTCATTGCTCCTGCTTACAAGGCGGCTTTGTTTGGTTCGGCTGGGGGGAGATAAAACTGTTCCCAACAGGTGTAAAATTTGAGTTTGACTACAATAGGAGGTCGATAAAAATGCAGAATAAAAAATACGGCATATGGAAAACACGTTATGCTGAGAACAGCAGAAATATATTTGAGGATTGGGTTCGTCATAACGGCGAGCCTATTTTGTTTGCAACGGAGCGTGGTGCACTTGAATATATGCATGGCATAGAAATGAAAACGCAGGGTACGTTTACTGAATTTGAAGTTCGTGAGGTGATATGATGTCGGCAGCAGTTGCGGCGGCGGTGAAAAAGATAGCCATATATATTCTCGGAGATGAACACAAGCGTGGAAAGCTGTTTGTGGCAGTCGGCAGTATCATCGCCGGCTTTCTGGGGCTTATGTTCCTGCCTATTGCTGTGATCTCAAGTATTGGAAGTATGAATATTGAACAGCCTGACATAGACAAAAGTCTGTTTACGGAGTCGGCTTTGTTTGAAAGTCTGGACAGCGAACAGCAGGCGGAGATAACAAATATCCAAAATCAAGGACAGGCAATAGAGTACGCTATGGCAAATGCAGGGGTGAGAGATCAGACGATCAAGGCTCAGCTGATATATATGTCATACTTTGATGAAGTGCAGAATTTTAATGCTGAGTCATATGCTGATCTGTTTGTCGTTGCTCCAAATGACAGTGATTTAATTGCGGCGATAAACTCAACTTACGGTTTGGATATTGACTATGATGAGTTTGTCCGCACATACACTTTTGTGATGAACAGCACCATAAATGCGTTTATGTTTACTGATACAGGCACGAAAAATTGTGCTGATCTTGCGGCTTGGGCTGATAATGCTTACATCTCAGACTGGGGATATATGAACGGTTTTATTGGTGAAAGGAATGAAACTGACAGAATACGTTATGCGGATAATGCAGGGCTTGTGCTGGGATATCTGAACTACAGTCCGACCGATAAAAAGTTTGATTCCGATTACGATACTCTTGTTTACACAGAGCAGGGTGGTATAGATACTATGCCTGAAGTTGTCGGGATAGGGTTGTTTGACGGAAGTCAGCACGGAATTTATGTTGGGAACGGAGAAGTTGTTTACAGTTCTGAAAGTGTTGGTTATGTCACAAAAGAGCCTGTTTCAAATGGCAGCTGGACAAGTTGGTGCACCTATGAGGGGATAGAATATCCTCAGGAGGTGGAAGACGCTATTCAAAGTGTGAATGAGGACAGCTCATCAGAAAATTAATTTTATTGGAGTGTGATAGGTTGAAAAAATCAGTTACTGTAAGTGTAAACGAGAAAAAGCTCTCGGCGATAGAAATGTATCTGGAGCAGAAGAACACAACTCTTGCGGCTGAGCTTGAAAAGTATGTGGATCAGCTTTACGGCAAGGTCGTTCCGCAGAATGTGAGAGATTTTATTGATATGATGTCAGATAGAAAGCCTGCGAGAAAGCCGAAGAATCTTGCTCCTGATGAATCGGAAAAGCAGTCCGAGCAGTAATTCGCCACGGTTCGCACCGTGTGCCCTCGTGTGGCGTTTTCAGAGCATGAGTGGGGTAACTTTACCTTAAAGCCAATCGAGGCAGATTTGGGGCGTTTGTCGCAGAGTTGGAAAAGGCAGAAATCGGATGATTTCGGGTGGGGTTGAGGGAAAATATTTTATTGCAGGTTAAAATTTTGGCGTCAAAGCCGCCAAAATGCTTACAACGGACGAGCAAAGCTCGCCGTATTTGCGAGTGTTTTGAGATATCTGCAAAATGGAGTCAGAAAGCGAGGGTTGAGTTTTTTATGGAGTCAAAGAATAGAAAATCATCAGAAAAAAGCGAACGTTCAGGCATTTGTGATGATGTCAAGGTAAAATTTCCGCTTTATGTTTTCCCTGAGACGATGCAGAAGATCGATATGCTTTATGAGGCTGACAACTGCAAGTCAAAGACGGAGTTTATAGAGAAGGCGATACGTTTTTACTGTGGGTATCTGCTTAACAAGGACAGCGTGGCAGCGGAATATGCCGCTCCGCAGATTACTGCAATAACTGAGGGCATAGTAAAAGGCACGGAACAGAGGTTGTCCCGTGCCTTATTTAAGGTTGCTGTCGAACTTGGTGCAGTATCACATATGCTTGCGGCAATCAATGATATTGATGATGAAACAATGGTAAAGCTAAGGGCTATGTGTACTGACGAGGTCAGGAGGATAAATGGGGTTATTAATTTTGAGAGGGCGGTGAGGTATCAGAGAAATTGATGATAAAATTAGCTCATTGTATCTTTTAAATTGATACAATGAGCTGTTTTTTATCAAGTGGTGATAACTACAAATTATCGGAATTTAAACTTGAATGTAGAGCAGCAATTTTATTATAGCAGGAGGTTAAAATGGATAAATACAAAATATATCCAAAGCAATTTAGAAGTGAACGAATACCTATTGAAAAAAATACTTGTTTTTTTATTATGCCATTTGCTGAGAAATTTGATATAGTTTATGGAACGATAAAGAATGGACTGCAAGACAATTATATATGTAAAAGAGTAGACGAGATAAGTGGTTCTATCCCTATAATAAATAAAATACTTGTTGAAATTCTGAAAGCACAATTTATTATTGTAGATTTGTCGGAGTCCAATCCAAATGTTTTTTATGAATTAGGTATAGCTCATACATTTAAAGATGCACAAAATATCTTTCTATTAAAAAACAGGAATTCCAAAGTTCCTTTTGATATAACCCATTTAACATATCTTGAATATGACACAAACAACCTTAAGTATGTTGTTGCTCAACTAAAAAAAGCAATTTCGGATAATAAATCCTTTTCAGATTTAAATGATGCTTTAGACATACATGGTATCATAGATTTTAATCATGAAAATCAAGAATTTTCATTGGATATTATTTATGATGTTTTGGGCGAATACTTAACTCTTGCTGTTGATATATTAAATTCTAGTTCTGATCTTAATAGAAAAGATATTACAAACTTTTTAGATTTTTTATACGTTAAAGTTAAGCATAATTTTTCAACTTTAAATCAAAGTGATATAAAAATTGTATTAGAATTATTTTTTGAAATATTATTGTATGCCAATAAATGGTGTAATGTCGAAGTGTATTTGAATGGGATTTTTTCTGATTTTTTCTTTTGCAGCCAGTTAAGCAATAGTGAAATATTGGCATTTCAAACCAAATGTGCATTAAAGTTTGCTAATAAAAATGCTCAAATTAATATAGTAATGCCCTGGATGATAAATTATTTCAAAAGGTCTAAATTTGCAAATATTGATTTAAATAGATATAGTCTTGAATCTTTTCTTTTGACTAATAATTTTGACAATATAAACAAAATGATATGTGATGCCATTTGTGATAAGGATGCACATATTAGAGAGCATTTTGCTAATATCATTGGCGAAAAAAAACTATATAATGCAAAGGATCTTCTTTCATCACAATTACTATGTGAAAAGAATTATTATTCTGCTGCTAGTATAATAGAAGCTTTAGGTGAACTGAGAGCTACAGAAAAAGTTGAAAATATATTACTATGGATAGAACATAATAAGAGAGATATTCTTTCAACTAAAAGTCACTTTGTTTTAAAACACACATATATAGCACTAGCAAAATTAGATATACAAATCGCTAACCAATTTAAAGCAGACTTTTGCAATCAAATAAGTGACTAAATTAATATTCACTTTTTACTTTTATATTAAGTAATACTCTTGTAAAAAGGTCGAATTAATACAACAATTTCCTGATTCGATTTATATCAAGATAATTAATTAAATCTTTTATGCTCATTCTAGATATCACTTGTGAACATAAATGATTAATATATTCTTTTTGTTCTGATGCGTTTTGAGTCGATATTAACATGGAATTTAACATTGATGAACAACATTTATCAAAGTAAGAATAATATTGTTTAGTATTAAAAGAAGATATTTCACACAAGTAGTCTTTTAAATCTACAAAATTATCTATTAAATCATCAATATATTTGTAAGAAAATGAGTGCATTATAGAGGATTCACGCTGATAATAATGAAGATATGTCTTTGGCAACAGAATAACCTTTTTACATTTAGACAAAGCCTTATAAGAAAAAATAGTATCCTCATATGTCAAATTTGAAAATTTAATTGTTTTATCAAAAGATGAGTTTCTAAAAACTTTATTGCCGATTAACGCACTTATAGGTGTATCTTGGGAGGTTTCTCTGGAGAGTAAATTAATGGCGAAATCACCGTCTATAATATTATTGTTATAATCATATCTTAGAGTCGAGCAGCTTGAATTTTCATATTCTGTTTTTATGCCAAATATAGCTATATCACAAATTGGATTTTCTTCTAATGCCTTTACTGCAGTTTCATATGCTTGTGTATCTACCCAATCATCACTATCTAAGAAACAAAAGTAATCGGTATCTACTAAATTTAGACCAACATTTCTTGATTCTCCTTGCCCTATATTATAAGAATTTTCAATGATTTTTACCTGCTCATAGGATGAGAATTTGTGAATAATTGAAGAAGAACGATCTGTTGAATTATCATTAATAATTATTATTTTGATATATTTGAATGATTGATTTAATATGGAATCAATACAACGCTTTATATATTTTTCTGTATTATAGACTGGAATAATTACTGTTAATAAATACTTATTATTCATCATAAACCGTCCCTTCACTATTTTTCAAATAACGTTCAATACAACTAAAATGCTTTAATGCCTTTTCGGAAAAACTATCATATTTTATGTTAGTTTTTCTATTATAGTCTACAAACTCAAAATCTATGTTATTACAGTCTTCAATGGTAACATAATGTCCTAAAAAGTTTAAATCTGTAAGTAGATTTTTAGTTTTGATGTTATATATTATAGGGAAAACAGGAATACCTGCATTTAATGCTAATACAATTGAGTGAAATCTTGTCCCTATAATATATTCACAGCTTAATAAATCCTTTAAAAAAGAATTTGTATCACCGTTATATTCAATCATACTAACTTGTTCTTTATTTTTAATTTTGTTAAAGATTTTTTGCATAGCCACACTATCTTTTTGCATAATACAGAAAGAATACAAGGCGACATTGTATCCTTTTTCTATATACATATTACATAATTCCACCAAAAAGTCAATGTAATTTTTCTCATTATACTTAGATAAACCTATTCTGTTATTATTGCAAATACAAGATATTCCAATAGTATGGTTACGTTCAACTTTTGGCAACAAATAACTAAATATCATATCTGGAGCATATGATATATTCTTTAAATCATCAAATAATTGAAATGAATATTTATCTCTAAAAGTGATATGATTTAACGTAGAAAACCATTCTTTGTGTAATTCATAATGTTTAATATTGTCGTATGGTCCAAAATTTGTTCCCACTATGATGAATGGTATATCATCAAAATATCTATAACTTTTATTAAATAAAAATTTATTATATATATCGTCTTTACTTTCTGGTTGCATAAATAATGAACCACCGATCAATATTTGCAATTCAATTGAAGAATGATAATATCTGATATTTTCTTTATTATAAACTAATTTTAGATTTGCAATACTTTTAAAAGCATGACTAAAACGATACGGACAATACATTAAAAACTGCTTATCTTGATAGTGATTACAAAGATGTATAACGAATAAATCATCACCAAGGTTCATTGCTGAATAAAAAATTATCATAATCATCTTACTATCTACTCCTATTGATAATTTGTAGTTATCCTTCAATAACTCCCGTCACATATAATACCATATCACACTTTCCTAAAAAAGTAAATCGACTTTTGAAAACTTTGTGAAAATTCACAAATCGTCTAAATTTGTCGAACTCAAACAACTCTGATATAATATAAGGTAGGTTTAAAAGCAATTTTATTCGCAAGCCTTTGTGCTTTTTGTGAATGTTGACCAAATTGCTTTGCCTCATAAAATTTTAAGGAGCTGTTTTGATGTTTGAATATAGACCTTTTGTAGACCAATTTCTTGATTATTGCCGTTACCATAAAAAACTTAGCGACAAAACTGTTCGTGCATACAAAATTGACCTTTCGCAGTATGCACTGTTTTCCGATACGCTTTCAAAACAAGCATTGTGGGATTACATCGAGTGCCTGAATAAAAACTACAAACCAAAAACCGTAAAGCGTAAGCTTGCTACTCTAAAAGCTTTTATCCACTTTCTTTTGCTGCAAGACTACATAGATTTTAACCCATTTGATAAGCTCGAAACTTCGATCAGAGAACCTGTGCTGCTGCCAAAAACGATACCTCTCGACGTGATCGCTAAGATAATTTCTTTTTCTTATCAGCAGATAGGTTCAGCCCAAAGTGCTTACCAAATGAAATGTGCCGTCAGGAATGCCGCTGTGATCGAATTGCTCTTTGCCACAGGTGCAAGGATAGCTGAAATATGTACTCTCAAACCGGAAAATATTGATCTTTTGGGACGCTCCGTTAAGTTTTACGGCAAAGGCTCAAAAGAACGCCTTATACCCGTGGAAAATATGGCTGTTCTCAGCATACTTAAAAGGTACAGACTGCTTTTTGAAGATAAGATCTCAGTGTCAGGGTACTTCTTCGTCAATAAGCTCGGCAGAAGAATGACAGAGCAGTCCGTAAGAAATATGCTGAGTTCATATTGCAGTCAATGCGGTGTTGAAATGCACATAACGCCCCATATGTTCCGTCACTCGTTTGCCACTCTGCTTTTGGAAGAGGACGTGGATATTCGTTACATACAAAGAATGTTGGGTCACAGCTCGATAACCACGACTCAGATCTACACGCACGTCACATCGTCAAAGCAAAAAGAGATCTTAAAGACCAAGCACCCAAGAAACAAAATGGATTTTCAGTGATATGTTACAACTAATAGTATTATATCATATAAGAATACATCGTGCTGTGAAATGTCAAAATTATTTGGTGAAATGTAGTGAAATGTAACTTTGCGGTGCTTATTATCATAAGGAAGGTGTAAAATGTCGCAGCTTATCGTTACGAGCCGTTATCTGAAAAGCGGAAATCAGAAGAATAAAACAAAACGCAGAAACTATACAAAGTACATTGCTACCCGTGAAACTGTCGAGATACGAAGTCAAAAATTTGTTGACAGAAATGCCAATGCAACTAAAAATCAAGAAAAGCTTATTAACGACCTGATAAATGACTTTCCTGAATCAAAAAGATACCTTGAGTATGAGGACTATGAAAGGAAACCGACCATTGAGAATGCCGGTGAATTGATAAGCACGATAGTAGAACGCAATGCGGACGTGGTTGGAGACCGACAGAATTTTGTCGGGTATATGGCTATGCGTCCGGGCGTTGAAAAGAGAGGTTCGCACGGCTTGTTTAACGAAAAGGACGAGCCTATAATTCTGAATCAAGCGGCAAATGAGATAGCTGAACATAAAGGCAATGTTTGGTCACACGTTGTTTCACTTCACCGTGAAGATGCTGTAAGGCTTGGCTTTGATAATTCAGACGCCTGGCGTGAGCTTGTCAAAAGGCATATTTCAGGTATTGCCAAAGCACAGAATATCCCACTTTGTAATTTGAAGTGGTACGCCGCTTACCACGATACTACTCATCATCCGCATATCCATTTGCTTGTTTATTCAACAAATCCAAAGCAAGGTTTTCTGACAAAGGCGGGTATAGATGAGATACGTTCAGCATTTGCAAACGATATTTTTCACGATGATCTGCAAAGCATTTATCAGGAACAGACAGTAAGCCGTGATGAATTGAAAGCGGTTTCCAAAAACGAATTTGAAAGCATTGTAAATATGATCGCAAGTAATGATCGGACAGATCCACAGCTTGAAGAACTTATCAGAAAACTATATATCCAATTACAGAATGTGAAAGGCAAAAAAGTTTACGGCTATCTTCCAATGGAGATAAAGGAAACCGTCAATAAAATATTTTCAGAGCTTGCAAAAGATGAGAACATACAGCAGCTCTATGACAAATGGTGCAGTCTTGAACGATTGAAATACAAGACGTATACTCAGAAAGAAATGGAACTTCCTGAACTGGTCGATAACAAAGTTTTTCAGCCTGTGCGGAATATGATAATTCGTACAGTACTTAATATGAAACCCTTTGACGTAAATACTGAAATTGAAAATTCTGAACCAAATGATGAATACATTGATAATACGCCTCAGAGTATGTCACCTCTGTTTGATGAAGCAGAACCGTTGGCAGAGAAAGAAACTGATGAATCGGCTGCGGCAATAAAATACTATATCAAATGGGCAGATCAATACAAAAAAGCCTGCAAGCTTATCTATGGCAAAGACGCTAAGCTCAATGATTTTAAGAAAGCTGAACAGCTTTTGTTGTCTGAATCACAGTGTGGGAATGTTTTGGCTGTTTACGATCTCGGAAAGCTTTATTCTACCGACAAGCTTGGCGAAAAAAGCGAAGAAATATCTATTGCAAAATACACACAGGCTTTGCAGGGCTTTTTGCAAATAGAACCAAACTCAAAGAAATTAAAGCCATATGTTCAGTATCGTATAGGCAAAATGTTTTGTTATGGTCTTGGTACGGAGCAGAACTATCAAAAAGCCTTTGAGTGGTTTGAAAGATCGGCAAAACAGAAAAACAAGTTTGCTCAGTTCAGCCTTGCAAATCTGTATTACTATGGCAGCGGTATAGAGAAAGATCTGTCGCAGGCTTTTCTTTGGTATCAGAGATCATCCTCTCAGGGGCAGCCTTATGCGGCTTATTCTATCGCTCAAATGTACAGATATGGAGAGTATGTAACCAAAGATAACGATACAGCACAGAGATATTACAAACAAGCTTTGTCGGGATTCTTGAAAATCGAAAGCGATGATATGGCGAACGACGATCTGTTTTACAAATTGGGACAGATGTTCAAGTTTGGACTTGGAACAGACTCAGATGTTACAAAAGCGATCGAATACTTCAAACGTTCAGCTGAAATGAATAACAAGAACGGCTTTTTTGAGTATGGCAAAGCACTTTTGACAGGTGAACACATTCCGCAAGATACAGATAGTGCAGTAAAATTGCTTGAGAAAGCTGTCAAACTTAAAAACAGCAATGCAAAAAGATTTCTTGCCCTTGAATATATTTCAGGAGAGCATTTGGAACAGGACATTGAAAAAGGAATAGCCTTGCTTACCGAGTGTGCGGACAGCGGAGATGTCATTGCTTGTTACAGGCTAGGCAAAATTTATTTGCAAAGCGAGATAATGCCTCAAAATCTGGACAAAGCAGAAAAGTATTTGCTCTTGGCGGAAGATAATGAGTACACGCAGTATGCACTTGCGAAGCTGTATTTGCAGGAAGAAAAGTATGATATACAAAAAGCTGTCAATTATTTTGAGAATTGTGCTGCCAAAAATCATTGGGCAAGTTATCAGCTTGGCAGGATCTATCTTTTCGGGGCTAAGGACATTGAACGAGATAAGGAAAAAGCTGTCGAATGGTTCACAAAGTCTGCAAATGACGGAAACGAGTATGCTCAAGATCTGCTTGAGAATATGGAGCGGTATGAAAACGCTGTGCTTGCCAATACGATCTTTGGTTTGTTTGCAAATCTCAGTAGGTGCATCGAAGATGACTATACGCAGAAGTATAAGTTGGTAAGACGGACAGTTGACAGCAGACTGCGGAGAATGATAAGTCAAAAAAAGCTGTCGCTGGGTATCAAGGAAGAGCAGGCTCAGAACTATGAATAATCATATTGATTCCGGAATATATAGATGTTTGAATGGCGGATTGTTTGGTGACAATTATTGCAAAGCCAAGCGTTTATATACGGATGTAAGTGATTTTATAACATAATTAATAAAAGGTGTATTGATTTAGTGAAAAATGTTTGATATAATGTCATACAAAGGTGGTGAAGGATATGCTTAAAATCGCAGTTTGTGATGATAATGAGAGTTTTTTAGAAACATTAAAAAGAATAATTTCAGAGAATGCAATAAATTATTTTAAAGATGTAAATGTTCAAGGTTTCAATAACGGTCAAAGTTTATTGAATCAACACAAGCACATATTTTTTGATGTGATTTTTTTGGATATTGATATGCCTGAATTCACAGGCTTTGATGTTGCAAAAATATTAAGAAAACAAAGAAGGGATTGTTATATAATATTTGTTACAAATCACAATGAACTGGTGTACGGAAGCATGGAATTTCAGCCGTTTTACTTTATACAAAAGTCTAGCGTTTCAAGATTAAATAAAGATGTTGTTAATGTCTTAAACAAGCTTTCTGTTTATTTAAAGCAGCACCAAAAAATAATTTTGAGCGATGAAGAGCATGGGCGAATCTGCATTCAATACAGAGATATTTTGTATATTGAAAGTGACAATCATCATGTGAAATATTGTATCTTGGATGAGTATGGTTCACAGATTCATATTAAAGTACGTGCAGTTATCGGTGACCTTGAAAGTGAGCTTGCGGAATACGATTTTTCGAGAGTTCATAAAAAGTATCTTGTTAATCTTAGTCATGTTTTTAATTTGGATATGAAAAATGACGAAGTTATTTTTAAGCAAGGTTTTAGACTTCCAATGAGTAGAAAGTACAAACACACGGTTGATACCGATTTTTCAAAATATTTGAGGGAAACGATATAAATGAGTATAATATGGATTGCTTTTGAAGTGATTATAAATTTCTATGAAGGTTTTATGGAAACTTATTTTATATATAAGTTTTTGCCTCCGAAAACAGAAAGCACTAAGAAAAACATTATTGCTTTTGCATTGTGTTTCTGTACGCTCGGATTACTGATAACCGTAATGAATTACTTAACGATTTTTGAGGGCATTCTGGGAATTGTCTGCTACTTAACGGCTTTGTTTCTCTATGCCCTAGTGAACAGAAAAGGCAGTATAATAAAAAAACTGTTTGCAGCCACTGTTCCTCTTGTTATGATTTCTTTAATATCTATAATTACGCTTAATTTTGTTTCATCAGTAAATTCAATGTCAATAAAAGAAATAGTTACGGAATCCGGATTTGCTCGTTTTACGGTATTGATTTTTACACAGGCATTATTCTTTATTTCAGTAAAGTTAATGCTGAAATTATTGGCAACGACTTCTGAGAACTTTAATGCAGTTGAGTGGATCGCTATTATATTAATACTTGCAATATCCATTATTATGATGTTCTTACTTCATTTGATAGCTATTGATTCAACGCAGAGACTCTATATAAACTTATTGATTTTAACGATAGTTGCAGTTAACATTATAATCTTTTATATGATTGATTCTATTTCTGTGAAAAATAATCAGAAAAAAGAACTGGAACTTTTAAAGATCCAAGAGCAATACAGTCACCAATATATAGAGAATGCAAGTCAGCAATATGATTCGATAAGAAAGATTAGACATGATTTGAAAGATCAGTTGTCCGCTGTATATACAATGATAGCTCAAGGACACGCAGATGAATCAATGAAGTACATAGAGAAATATGTTAACGTTATATCAATCAGTGAAAGCTTTGTAAATACAGACAATTATATTGTAAATGCTATTATAAATTCTAAGTTTGCAGTCGCAGCGACAGAAGGAATCAGAACAAATTGCAGCTGCATTAAGAGCTTTGATGGTATAGATGATATTGATATGCTTCATATTTTAAGCAATACGCTTGACAATGCTATAACGGCTAGTGAAAAAATAACTGACGAGTCAGAAAGGTTCATTAACCTTGACATCAGTAAAACAATGGACATATATAGAATAGTAGTCAGAAATGCAATAAATGAGTCTGTTTTAAAAAGAAATCCGAGCCTTAAAACAACAAAATTAAATGTTCATAAGCATGGGTGGGGAATTAAAATAATACGAGAGATTGCAGAAAAATATCAGGGAAGATGTGAATTTTACGAATCGGATAAAATGTTCACATGTTTGATAACGTTAAAATCAACTTTACTGTAAAACGTTAAAATCTCTTTGTATTGGCAAATTTAAGTCATAGCAAATTGAGAGAAACAAATTAAATTTATAACGAAAAAGGGAGCTGTTACGCCGGTTTTTATATGGTGGACAGTTCTCTTTTTGTATTTCACGACAAAAACTTACACGTCACGCCAAATTGCTTGACTTGAGTGTAAATAAATTGTATATTATAGCAAATAAAAGACTTGGTGGAAGTAATGAAGAGATTAGTATCGATAATTTTGAATTTTATGATCAAGAATAACGTAATTTCTAAGGATACAGAAGAAATAGAATTTTACAGATACGGAATAGAAATTACATTATCATCATTAATTAATATAGCCTTAATATCTATCATAGGTATAGTAACTGATTATACTTTTGAGAGCAGAGATAAAATACACAAAAATGTACAATAACATTTGTGCGAACATACAAAGTTTAAAATGATTTGCAACAAAGCAGATCGTTTGTGATACTAATATATTAAGACAACGGAGGTATTTAAAATGACAAAAATGGTTAAGAAGATAGCAGCTATGGGTGCTGCCGTAATGATGATGGCTTCGATTTCGGCTATGGGTGCGAGCGCATATACTGATCTCGAAAAAAACGGAGCGTATTGCACTGCTTACAAGAGTTCCTCAAGCAGCGTCTATGCTTCAACATCAACAAAGGACGGATCGAAAAAAACGGTAGGAGTTAACATCGTGCTTTACTATACAAAGAGCGGAAATACACTTAACACAGGTAGCGGCAACAGCTATACAAGAGGCGTTAGCACAACCTGCTCCACACCTTCCGGCGGAACGTTTAAAAGTGCGACAATAACACATAAATTAAACAACGCTACTGTATATACAGGTTACTTGGTATAACGGATAATTCTAAAAAATAATGCCGCACTGACATATAGTGATATTTCCGTGCGGTATTATTCTATAGAATATGGAGATAACCGAAATGAAAATTAAAGCATTGATCGTAATGACCATGACCGCCGCTGCCCTGCTTCTGCCATCATGCGGAAAACAGCCGGATAAGACCTCGGACGCAAATGTAAACGAACCCGTCGAATTCGGGGCGAATATAACCGTTTCCGACAGCTACGCTTTCAGGGAAAACGACGGCAGACTTTACCTCTGGGATTTGAAAACCAACAGCTATGAGATTTTCTGCACACAGCCCGATTGTAAGCATCAGACCGCTGCAGAAAACGCCGATACAAAATGCTCGGCTGTCGCTCCAAAAGAGGGGTACTTTTATAACTATGCTTTTCTTTATAACGATACGCTATACTCGATATGCACGGGCGAGCTGAACGAGTTTCTTATTTATACCGCCGATACCGACGGCATGAACAGAAAGCTTGCGTTTACCGCGGAACTGTCGCTTTGCACCATGGTTAATCCTGTGCTTGACGGCGGCAGACTGTTCTTTGTCGGCTCGGAATTTGAAATGAACGATACCGACAGTGTTGGATTGCGGGAGAATTATTCGCTCTGTTCGGTTGACCTTTCCGATTTTTCTTTTGAAAAATATATGGACATCGGCACTGCAAACGAAACCGTGATCGGTAAGAAGAGTCTTTTGCTGTACAAAAACAAGATATATTTCCAGCACAGCGAATATTCCGAAAACAGCGTTCATTCCGCTGTCGAATGCTATGATATCGACGGCTCGGAGAGGATGACGGTACTTGAAATGGAAGATTCCATCAACGTCTGGCAGTGCAACGGCGGTAAAATGCTTTATGTCGTTTCCGACGATGACGATTCCCATTCGCAGGTCTGCTCCTATGATCTCGACGGCGGTGGGACAGAGGTTTTGTTTAAACGGGACGGCTATGTCAGCGATGTCTGCATGATCGGAAACAGGGTGTTTTATATGTACAGTACTGCGGACGGCAAAAGCGAGATACGCAGTGCAGGAGTGTTCGATACGTCGGACGGAAAAGACCTTACGACCGAATTTGACGGCGATGTTTACGTATCGGTTCTGGGACACACGTCAAACGGGCATTTGATACACTATCAGGACTCCGAACGCGACAGCTTCGGACTGCTCTCCGACGAGGACTTTTGGAGTCTGAAATTTGAAAATGCCGATTTTAAATTTGAGCAGTAAGAGGGGAATGAGCAATGGGTAAGAAAGAATATTTAGCCTGCCTGATCTCGCTGGTCATGCTCGGTCTAACAGCGTGCTCCGATAATGCAAACAAGACCGGCTCGGAAGTAAGCTCAGGTACTTCATCAGCCGAAGAAAAGGATTACGGTTACGGCTTTGACAAGTTCGGATTTTCGCGTTTTGACGTTGAAACGGCAGAATCCCTCACTTATGAAAATAAAACAAAGATCGTATATCTTACAAACTACGATACGACCTTTACAACTACTGACGACGACCCGAGAATATACGATGAAATTTACATTGAAAACACTGTGAACGAGTATCTGGATAAAAACGGATATGACTTTTACGTTGATTTTGTAATGAACGGCGAGTTTGATTTCAAAACGGGCGAGCTGTACCCAAACATGGACGTTTACGAAAGTATGCTCAAAAATAACGAGCAGGTCGATATAGTCAACACGGGGCTGGGCATGAGCGCGCTGGGCGGTTACGGAGATACCTTTAATCTGTTTGTAGAAAGGGGTTATCTAGAACCTTTGAACGATTATTTTCAGACCGACAGCGGAAAAGCGTTTTACGACGGGTTCGACGGCATAGTCTGGAAGCAGACGACCTGTGCCGACGGTATGATATACGGAAAAACCACCGACTATACGCTTGCTCAGCCGCTGGTATTGTTGCTTAACGGCGATGTTTGCAACGAATACGGGGTAAATACAGACGATATCCAAAGCCTAGAAGATCTCGAGCCGTATCTGCAAAGCCTTGCGGACGAGGGGAAACGTGGTCTGCTGCTCGACAGCACCTGCGAACTGTATTATGAGATGGCGGGATTTTGCAGATACAAGGGCGTGTATATCAACGCCGAAACGGGACTGGCGGAAAATATTTTCGAGAATGAAAAAGCCTTGAAATATCTCAAGACCGTATATGAATATTCGCAAAATGGATATATATCAAACAACGTCGATATTGCGAACGACGCTTATATTTGCAGCCTGTCGCCGGCAATGCCGCTTTATTATGATTCGTCGAAAATCGTTTCAAGCGGATATTTGCAGCAGGAGGAACTGAACGGAGTCGTGGGGATATCGTCCTCTAGCAAGAACAAGGAAACGGCGTTTGAACTGCTCGCTCTGCTGAACACGGACGAAGAGCTTGCGAACATAATTTACAACGGCGCAGAGGGACGAAATTATGCGGTCAAGGACGGCGAAAAGTACCCGAACAAGAACGCTCTGCCGTTTTACGACGTCGCCGCGACAATGACTAATTCCATTATCGCCGAAAGCAATTCGCAGGACAATCAAAGCAAGTGGGAGGATATTGCGATATGCTGGGAGCATTCCGAGGTATCTCCGTTTTACGGTTTGGAGGTATCCGACGATCTTGCCGAAAAATTGGAGAAAACGGCGGCGGTCTATGACGATTTTTACGGTCTGTTCTACGGCGATTACGGCGAATATCAAAGCCTTGACGAAGCCTTGTTCGCAGCAAATGAACAGCTGAAAGCCGCAGGAATAGACGAGGTTTTAAACGAGCTGAACGAGCAGCATGGAAAATTTGATAAAGAATAAAACCGGAGAAAACAACATGACTCTCACCCTAACAAACCTCACCAAACAATACGGCAGCTTCACTGCCCTTCAAAACTTCAATTATGAGTTCACCGCAGGGGTGTACGGTCTGCTTGGCCCAAACGGCGCAGGAAAATCCACGCTTATGAATATCATCACCGATAATCTTAAAGCCACATCGGGTTTGGTGAGATTTGACGGCGAGGATATTACCAAAATGGATGCCGACTTCCGCAAAATACTCGGCTTTATGCCCCAACAGCAGGGGATATATCCGAACTTTACGCTGGAGCGTTTTCTCTACTATATGGCTGCCCTCAAAGGCATGAAAAAAGCTGACGCAAAGCCGCAGATAGAAAAGCTGCTCAACCTTGTCAACTTGCAGGACAGCAAAAATAAACGACTTGGAGGTTTTTCAGGCGGAATGAAACAGCGTGCCCTTATCGCACAGGCAATGCTCGGCGAACCGAAAGTCATTATCCTTGACGAGCCAACCGCAGGACTTGACCCGAAGGAGCGTATCCGCATAAGAAACCTCGTGGCACAGATAGCTTTCGACAAGATCGTCATAATCGCGACCCACGTTGTTTCGGACATCGAATTCATCGCAAAAGAAGTCCTGCTGATGAAAAGGGGCGAGATAATCGACAGCGGTGCGCCTCATATCCTCTGCGAAAAGATCGACGGCAAAGTGTTCGAGATAACCGCCGACGAGAGTATGCTGGACGAAATTTCCGCAAAATACAAGGTGGGAAATATCTCAAAGGACGAGAAAAATATCTACGTCCGTGTTATCAGCGAACAGCCGCCAACTTACGAATGCAAAACCTGCAAGCCCGACCTTGAGGACCTCTACCTCTACTATTTCGATTGAGGGGGCGAGCTAATGATCTTCGTAAACGAACTGATAAAAGCGTTCTGCAAACGCACAACTATTGCAATTTTCGCCGTTCTGCTGCTCCTCAACGGCGTTTTGCTGTATATAAACGAAACAAAACAGACGCTGGAATACACCCCTGAGCAGTACAAAGCCGCTTATCAGACCCTCGAAGGGCTTGACACTCACGTTGCTTTTGAGCGAATTTCACAGAAAAAGTCGGAGCTTGAATTGATACAAAGGCTGTCATTCGGTGAGGATATTTCGCAGGAAAACTGCAATGCTGAGGAGCTTTTGAAGAGCTACAAGACGAAGAGCTACCTAGAATTTACCGACGATATTTACTCCGAGATAGAGCTGACCGACCGCATTTACGAGGAGGTCGCCGCCTGCGAAAATTACGACAGCTACCTTGAAAATATCGACAGCACCGCGCGAAAAATGACGGGCATTTCGCTTTTCGCCGACCCCGATAGTTTCAGCTACAAAAATATCGCACAAACGCCTGCGGACTTCGCCTACCTCAAAGGCTCAAAGCTCACCGCCGCACCCTCAAAGGGTATTTCAATGGCAACAGGTTTCCTCGCCACCGACCTTATCGCAATGCTGATGATAATGACCGTGGTGATGACCATAGTCACCCGTGAAAAAGAGCTTGACCAGATAACACTTTCAAGAACAACATACAAAGGCAGAATGCCCCTTGGTATCACAAAGATTTTCACCTGTTTTGCGGCGGCGATTGTGGCGGAAATGTTGCTTTACGGAGTAAATTTTGCAGTTTCATATATTACATATGGTTTCGGCGACCTGTCAAGGCAGATACAGTCGGTATACGAGTTTAACGGCAGTAACTTGAAAATATCCGTACTGCAATACTTTGCACTTTTCCTTGCGGCAAAACTTGCGGTTTACTGCGTATTTGCGGCGATGATCTACCTTGTTACTGTGGTATCAAACACCGCTGTAAAGGTCTACGGCATACTGATAATTACCATAGCGGCGGAAGCCGTGCTCTACTACACCATACCGAGCACAAGCTATCTTTGTCCGCTAAAATACATTAATATTCTTGCATACGCCAACACAAAAGACCTCTTCGCGAGCTATCTGAACCTCAATATTTTTGGAAAACCTGTGAACTATATGGCTGTGTTTGTCGGCTCGGCGATAGTATTGCTGCTCATATTGTCCATACTCTCCGTGCTGATTTTTTCAAAGCAAAGGGTTATTAAAAGCCGTACAAGAAAATTCAGCCTTGCAAAGTTCAGTATTTTCAAAGGCAGGACAACAAATCTCTTTTTGCAAGAGTGCTACAAGGTCTTTATCGGCGGCAAGGCTCTGCTGATTTTGATAGCATTTGCTGTCATCACCGCAGTTTCATATTCTCCTATCAGCGAGAGCTTTTCATCAGCGGACGAGGTTTATTACAAGCAGTATATGTTGAAATTTGAGGGCGAGTACACCGCCGAAAAGCAGAAAATGATAGACGCTGAGGCGCAGAAATTTGCCGACGCGCAGATGAAAATGTCGGAGGAAATGGCAAATTCAGATGGTGACGGTGTTTTCATAATGATGAAGTATCAGGATATACTTGCTCCGCAGTACGCCTTTGACGAGGTGAAACAGCACGCCGAATATTTGCAGACAACAGAGGATGGGCAGTTCGTTTATGACAGCGGCTACAAGCTGCTGACAGGCGGCGAAACCGCAGGAAACAAGGACTTAACGCTGGGTCTGACGGCAATGACAATGGTGATACTTTGCCTTACCTATGTCTATGCCGCCGAGTATCAGACAGGTGCGAACGTTCTGCTGAAAACCTCCGCAAGAGGCAGAGAGGACACATTTCTCTGCAAGTTCGGCATAGGCGTTGTCATTGTGACGATGATTTTCGCACTGACCTATGCGCCGTACTTTTACAACGTGCTGAACGCATACGGCACAAGGGGGATAAACGCACCTGCCTGCTCAATAGAGTCGCTTTCAAATTTTGATGTTTCCATAAAAGGTTATCTCATTCTCATAATCGCCGGAAGATACCTTGCGCTGCTTTGTGCAATGCTCATCATCTATTTTCTGTCAGCGAAGCTCAAAAGCGTTATATCGACATTCCTTGCGGCGACGGCGGTGCTTATTTTGCCGATATTGCTTGCGCTGCTGGGGATAGGGTTCTTTGATTATGTGCTGTTGAATCCGATTCTAATCGGGAATATATAAAGCGTGCCAAATAATTTTTGCAATTAATAATATTAAGAGACAATTTATATGATTTAGGAGCATAACAAATAGAGCTTTTAAAGCTGTTAGTTATGCTCCTTTGTATTTTATAAGTAAAACTCCGTTTATTGCTTTAAAAGCAGAAACGGAGTTTTTTATGCCCATTTTTAAAAACTGGCAATGCTATATTGCCAAATATCCGTAAGCCTTCGTTTTGATTCAAAACAAAAAAATCAAAACGGAGGAATAAAGAATGAGTAAAAATACGGTTCGTGTTTATGACACGATAACCAAGAAATACGTTGAAGTCGAGGTGAATGAAACGGTTCGTACATATTACGACAGAACGCAGTGGAATATTGAAGATAATGACAAGTCGTTCTATAAGCACGAGATCCAGTTCTCTGCGTTGAAAGGAAACATTAACGGAGAACTTGAAAATTTCAAGGAGTTTCGTACTGATGATGATTCGGTTGAAAAGTGTATTATCAGACAAGCGGAATATTCGGAGCTGTATAAATGTCTTGCTAGCCTACCTGATGATGAGCACTCAATAATTATCATGATATATTTTTGTGGCAAAACCGAGCAGGAAGTTGCTGATATATTACATACATCACAGCAAAATGTGCACAAAAAGAAACATAGGATTTTGTGCAGACTAAACAAATTTTTAAAATCTCAATAAAAAACGGTTGTTAAACTCCTTGTTTCTTCCCCTATACAAGTGTAAGGGGAAAGAAAAGCTCCTTAAGCATCTTGAAAATTGAATATCAACTCTGCAAGCACGTTAATCACACGGCTGGTATGAAATCTCGGCAGCCAAAGAAACCATACGCCAAGACTCCGAAAGGATGAGCGATAAATATGACGTTTCAAAATTCGATGCAGCAAAGGCAAAACTGGATGAAACGCAGTCGGCGATAACCAAGCGGCAGGCTCAGAGACAGATGATGGAGAACTTCATGAAGGTGCTGCGGTCGCTGCCGGAGCAGGTCGATTACTTTGAGGAAGGCACCTGGTACGCAATGTGCGACTTCATCACGGTCTACGACAAAGATGACATCCGGGTTACCTTCCATAACGGATTGGAAATCCGAGTATAAAGATTACTCCCCACAACGGCTCACTTTGAACCGATGTGGGGAGCTTTTCTGTCTTACTTTGTAATAGCCGAAAAATCGGGCTCACCTTTTGTTATGATGCTGAAAATCAAATCTGCCGTTTCTTGACTTACCGCATCTGCATCGCTTTTGTCTCCATAACACTCCACATAGACATTCGTATTTCCAATAGAGAACGAAGCGAAGAATATTGCGGATTGCTCACCTCTGCTGTTGGGACTGGTAACAAAGTATCCCGTAGTGACAGGAATTCCGTTTACCGATGAGCTGCTTTCGTTTCCTTCCAGAACCACATCGCTTATTGGAAAATTATCCTGGGCAAATATGATTGTCGCATCACCGAGTTTTCCTTCGACTCGGAGCAGCTCCCCGTTTTCCTCTCGGAAAGTTCCGATGGCTGATCTTCGTTCAGTGGTTTCAGGAAGTATGGCGTCCAATTCTGCATCTGTCAGTTTACGCGATGAAACGGGATAGCCGACATGAATACTTGCCACGTTGGTACTTCCGATGTGATAGACAATGGAGTCACCGTTTGCAAGATTAACAGTATAACCTTTAGAACCAAACCATCCCATATTGCTGCCAACAATTCCTGTTACTGCGACTATGGCTACCAGGCAAGTGGCAACTGGAATCAGGAACTTTTTGAAATTCTTTCTCTGTGACATATAGTTCACCTTATCCTTTCTGTCATGAACAGAACGGTTCTTCTCTAAAATCGCAGAAAGCATACGATCATTTGCAGAATCGCTCGGTTCGATTTTGTCCCAAGAAGTAATGATTTTATTGTTCTTCATCGAAATCATCACCTAACCTTTCTTTGAGGATGGCACGAGCCTCGTGCAAATAATTACGGATTGTCGATTGCGGCTTTTTCAGGATGCCTGCGATTTCCACGCTGGTATATCCTTCATAATAATACAGATAGACCACGGTCTTATACTTTTCGGGGAGTTCCATAACCACTTGGAAAATATCATCTGTTTCGATATTTTCTGAGCTGGGGAGATTGTAGAAATCCTCGATGTTCTCGTGTCTGCGCCACCAATGCCGCAGGACATTTTTGCAAATGTTCGTGGCAGTTCTGATAAGCCATGCCTTTTCGTGTTCTTCGCTTTCAAAAGCGGGACCGCTCTTGATTAGCTGGAAGAATGTATCCTGAACTGCATCCTCGGTATCAGCAGGATTTTTCATGTAAGCAAAGCAGACGCGATAAACAGTTTTACTGTGGCGTTTGTAGATCTCCGCAATCTCTTTGTCCGTACGCAACAAAGATTTTGACATCTTGCCTTGCCCTCCTTTCACTACTAATACAATTGAGAACGCCAAAGTGTCGGATAAAAAAGAAAAAATATCAGAAACCATTATAACGCCAGTTTCTGATAGCAATATGATAAAATTGAAAATTCCGAGCCTTATCTACGGAAAGGTTACAAAATTTGAACCCGTCCGAGAAATTTGAACCCGTTTTTCTGTAAAAATAAAATTGTATCAGAGACGGCTTTTAGATAGATGAGGGAATAACAGGTACTCGTGAGGACAAGCGTGATGAATTTCAGCGAATGATAAGCGACTGCCGGAAAGGCAAGATAGACAGGATATATACAAAGTCTATCAGCCGATTTGCCCGAAACACCAAAGACTGTCTAAAAAGCGTCCGAGAACTTAAAGCTCTTGGGATTACAATATTTTTTGAGAAAGAAAATATCGATACTGCCAATATGACCGACGAAATGATGATCACCATCATGGGCGGTCTGGCGCAGGAGGAGTCCACTTCGATTTCACAGAATATGCGGTGGAGCATAAAAAAGCGAATGGAAAACGGTACATTTGAGCTGTCATGCCCTCCATACGGATATATCAAAGAAAATGGAAAACTTGTGGTCGATCCTGCTCAGGCACAAACTGTTCAGAATATATTTTCATGGTATTTAAGTGGTTATGGAATAATATCAATAGTAAACAGACTAAATCACTTTAATACTCCTTGCTGTAAAAGGAGCAACAAATGGCATATGTTTGGGGTAACATACATACTTACAAATGAAAAATATACCGGAAATACAATGTTTCAAAAAACATATTCAGGCACTACCCTGCCCATTCAGCGGTATAAGAATAATGGTGAGCGTAACAAATACTATGCAGTCAATACTCATCCTGCGATAGTATCACAAGATGATTTTGACAAAGTACAAGCTCTTATGTCAGAAAAAGGCGAGATATTCTACAAAACTGAAAAACAGAAATGTGTTCTGAGAAAAATAATGAAGTGTGGGCAATGCGGCAGTACTTATATACGAAAGAAAAGCCGTGATAAGTATTACTGGTCATGCCGAAAACATGATTTGAAAGCCAGTGAATGTTTTTCCAAACGCATACCCGAAAGCGATATTTATTATGCGTTTATCAGAATATGCAATAAGCTGATAAGTAATTATACTCAAATTCTCATACCTCTTCAAACAGCATTACAATACTTAAAGCTGAAAAAATTCAGCGGTCAAACTCAGGTTATGGATATACACAAAGAAGTAGCCAAGCTCAAAGAACAAACTCACGTCCTTGCAAGACTTAAAACAAAAGGCTTTCTTGACGAGGCTAAATACATTGAGCAGACTACTGAGCTTACGGCAAAGATCAACAAACTGCAAGCAGAACTGAAAAAGCTTACACGCTCAGACGATGAGGACGAAACACTTGATCAGATAGATATGCTGATCGACTTCTTTGAGAAAAGAGAAAATCCTATGACAGAGTTTGAAGAAACGGCATTTGAGAGTATAGTTGAGAAGATTGTGGTTATAGATCAACATGAGTTGGAGTTTCATTTGATCGGCGGATTAAAATTCAAAGAAAATGTATAAAGCACATTGACAATTTAGCATAATTATGATAAAATATATTCAGGAGGCGATGATTATGGATATGAATATGATAAGACCCGTTTCGGATCTAAGAAACAATTTTGCGGATATTTCAAAAACCGTGCATGAAACTGAACAACCAGTCTTCCTCACTAAAAACGGATATGGCGATATGGTCGTTATGAGTATGGAGGCTTTTGAGAAAATGCAGTTTGAAAGCGACGTATATTTCAAGCTTGCAGAAGCTGAAAGAGAAGCTGAGGAAACAGGCGAACGTTTTTCTTCAAAGGATGTTCTCAGCGCAATGAAAGCGGCGGCGAGAGGAGAATAATGTATACGATTGAATATTTACCGATTGCCAGACGCGATATGGTCGATATTGCAAAATATATCGGCGTAAAGCTTGCAAATCCGGATGCTGCTGAAGGACTTGCGGAGAAAATGGTTGAATCTGCCGAAGATTTGGCAAATATGCCGTATAAGTGTCCGATGTATATTCCGGTCAAGCCTTTGAAGCATGAGTATCGTAAGCTTATAGTTCATAATTATATTATGTTTTACTGGATAGACGAAGACAAAAAGCTTGTAACGATAGCGAGAGTTGTGTATTCCAGACGAGATTATGAAAAGTTGTTATAACTGAATCTAAATGCCTTGCAAGTCAAATCGCAAGGCATTTTTTTGTTGCTATTGGTAATAGCTTTTCAGGGAAAAATGTGATATTCTTGTAGTCTGAAAGGAGGCAACGTCATGGCAAAGAATCGTACAATCCCATTCGGCTACTGTATGAAAAACGGTGAGATAACAACTGAGCCCAAAGAAGTATACGCCGTTGTTACAATATTTGGCGAGTATCTGAAAGGCAGAAGTTTGTCTGAGATCGCAAAGCTTATGCAAACAGAGAAAATTCGCTACAATGCTGTTTCGGATAAGTGGAACAAAAATATGGTCAAGCGGATCATTGAAAATGATAAGTATTTAGGCAATGATACATACCCGCAGTTGATCACCGATGATATTTTCAAGAGAGCAAACGAAAAGCGAGTAAAGAAAGCAACAACACTTGATCTGATACCCGATGATTTACAGGAAATCAGAAAATGTACATACTGCAATGAATGCGGTCACAAGCTTTCAAGAATCGGAGGCAATTCAAAATATGAAAAGTGGGATTGCAGAAATCCCGATTGCTATAAGTTTGAATATAGATTGACAGATCAAATGATAATAGGAGCAGTTCTTAATGTTCTAAATTCGGCTATTGCGAATCCGAGTCTGTTGGAATTGGGCGGAGAAATAAGCACATATTCACCTACCGCCGATGTGATACGACAGCAGAATGAGATTAATCAGATGACAGATTCTTCGCAGATCGATTTTGACAGAGTAAAAGCAGAGATCTTCAAGCTTGCCGAGATGAAATACGATTGCTGTACTTACAATGACAGTCCGCAGAAAACAGAAGAACTCAAGGCTATGCTTGGAAATCACGAACAACTAAATACGCTTGATATTGGCTTGTTTAAATCCTGCGTAAGCAAGATTTGGATAAGTCATTTTTGTACCATAGAGGTTGAGCTTATCAATGGAGTGAGAATTAAAAATATAACTGAGAGGGTGAATGAAAATGAGTACAGCGCCGAATGTAACGATAATTCCTGCGAAAGTGCAGACAGCAGAAAACAGGGATAAATATCATCAACTGAGAGTAGCCGCATACTGCCGAGTATCCACCGAACAGGAGGAACAGCAGAATTCATATCAAGTTCAGATCGCATACTACACCGATTTAATCAACAGAAAAAAGGAATGGACGCTGGCAGGAATTTTCGCTGATGAGGGTATCAGCGGAACTCAGACAAAAAAGCGTACCGAGTTTAACCGTATGATTCGTATGTGCAAAAACAAAAAAATTGATCTTGTAATTACCAAATCCATAAGTCGATTTGCACGAAATACAGTCGATTGTCTTGAATATGTTCGACAGCTGAAAGACTTGGGAATCGGAGTAATTTTTGAAAAAGAAAACATAAATACCTTAACTATGACTTCGGAATTTATGATTGCTTTGTACGGCAGCTTTGCTCAGGCGGAATCCGAATCCATAAGTAAAAATGTTTCATGGGGAAAAGAAAAAGCTTATCGTGAGGGAAAGGTGCAGTTTCAGTATAAATATCTTCTGGGCTACAAAAAGGGGACGGACGGTAAGCCTGAAATAGTTCCCGAAGAAGCGGAGATCGTGCGACTGATATATGCGCTGTTCCTTGACGGATATAGCATGACCAGAATCAAAAAAATTCTTGAAAACAAGGGATATTTGACCGCACAAGGCAAAAAAGTTTGGAACGAATCTTTAATAAGAAGCATCCTCAAAAACGAAAAGTACGTGGGAGATGCACTCTTGCAGAAAACTTTTACAAGCGATTGCATAACGCACAAAGTCGTGAAAAATCATGGAGAACGTCCGATGTATCTGGTTACGGATCATCATGTTCCGATAGTTGACCGTGACACTTACAACAGGGTTCAGCAGGAGCTTGCAAGGCGTTCCAGTAAACGAAAAGTTTCAGATAAAACTACAACTGAACAGGGAAAGTATTCAAGCAAATACGCACTTACCGAATTGCTTATCTGCGGTCACTGCGGTACGCCTTATCGCAGAACTACTTGGGCGGCTCGTGGAAAAAAGCAAATTGTCTGGCGGTGCATCAGCCGTCTGGAACACGGTAAAAAGTATTGCCCAGATTCTCCTACGATAAAGGAAGAAAATCTGCATCAAGGAATCATAAAAGCGATTAATAATTACTACTCATGCCGTAACGATATTGCAAGAATTCTCAAAGCAAACATTGGAACGGTTCTTGAATGTCAGGGGCAGGAAGAAATTATCGCTGCCGAAAACAGACTTAAAGAAATCGACCGAGCAAGAAACGAATTAGTTGGACTGATAGCAACAGGCGGCTGTGATGAGGACAAGCTGGACAGCGAGTTTGAAAAGCTATATGAGGAAGAGCAAAGCCTGAGTGAAAGACTTGCAATGCTGAAATCAAAAAATCAAACTTCCGCCGAAACTCAAGCCAAGCTTGATAAGATAATAGATATGATAGAGCATGAAAAGTTTGAGTTAGAAACATTTGATAATGTGCTTATCAGAAAGCTGATAGAATGTGTGAAGGTTCTGAACAAGGCGGAGATACTGGTGATCTTTAAAGGTGGGTATGAGGTCAGAAAGGAAATTGAATAACGATCAAAATTTACGGCTTGCGATATATTCGCAGGCTGTTTTTGTTGGGAGGTGTAACATTGTCATCAAACTTTGACGGCATAAAAACAAGAAAATTCGGTATAGAGATAGAAATGACAGGACTTACACGAAGTCAGGCGGCAAAGGCTATGGCAAATGTCCTTGACGGGCGTGTTGAACACGAGGGTGGAAGCTATGATAAATACGTTGTGACAGACTCAAAAAACAGAAAGTGGGCGGTAGTTTATGACGGCAGTATCAACTGCTATAACGCAAATGGCGACAGAGCTTCCAAGTCTTACAGCGTGGAAATGAACTCTCCTGTGCTGGAATACGAAGACATACCGCTTTTGCAGGAGGTCGTGAGAGCCTTACGCCGTGCAGGCGGAGTGACAGGTCCGAGATATTGTGCAGGCACGCACATTCACATTTCGGCAGACGATTATACACCGCAGCAGATACGAAATCTTGTAAACATCTTCGCAAGCAAGGAAGATTTTCTATGGGACGCTTTGCAGGTATCATCTGCCCGTGAAAGCTACTGTCACAAGATGAATAAGCAGTTCATAGAGGACATAAACCGCAAGAAGCCCAAAGATATGGAGGAGATAAAAAGGCTTTGGTATCGTGGAAGAATGAGCGAGCAGTTTCAGCATTATTCAAACAGCCGATATGTGATCTGCAATCTGCACAGCTTTTTTCAGCACGGACATTATGAG
>CDZE01036644.1_pt1 | contig 30331 bp, 25 predicted proteins | sample 557341 | NCBI WGS metagenome assembly CDZE01 (sample SAMEA3182109, study PRJEB8094) | gut metagenome | biome: human; feature: gut; material: Stool; isolation source: human stools | place: Canada | collected 2013-04-23
TGTTGTTGTGGATTAGCTCCATCAATGATGATATTTTTAAAACGTAGTTCCGGGAAATTACTACGGTATACCATTCTCCTTAAACGAATATTGTCCAGATTCACACGCCGATGGATACGGCTTTTGATAGAATCCATCATGCTGATGGTTCGATTATATCCTATATCATGTAATTCGTCGATGCGTTGAAAATCCATCAAGTTGACATTGTCATATTTGAACGTCATTAAAATCCCCATAGAGTCCGGAATAGAATAATCGGTTTTCTGCATCACCATATTCTCAATTTGACTCATGAGGTCATTTTCCTTGGGTTTAGTGGGATTGGTGGATACAACGCTTCCTATAATGACATCCGGATGGAAATCATCTCTCATGACGTCCGTGGGAAAGTTATTATAGATACCTCCATCGTAGGCCAGTACATTGTCTATTTCAATGGGTTTAAACATGAAAGGGAAGCTCATGGAAGCTCTGACGGCATCTCCTAAATCTCCTTCCTTCATGACTAACTGTTTTTTATTGTACACATCGGACGCAATGCAACGGAAAGGAACAAAAAGTTTATCAAAATCTCCCTTACAAGCGGCCGTAGCACGTGCATATAGGTCAACAAATACGAGATTCATTTGAATCGGGTTGACAACACTGGTAGGCAGGAATTGAGGTTTTAAACTCTTCAGTGAATCTTTGAATGAAAAACGAATATTGAAAAATTCGGGAGTGGGAAGATTCTTTTTGAAATGGTATACATATTTCTCTTCCACCTCTCCGGAATACCATCGTTTAAAGTCCTCCGATTTGAGCAGTTCTACCATGTCATCAGGAGAATACCCCATAGCATACAAAGAGCCGATAATAGCTCCCATGGAAGTACCTGCAATGTAGTCAATAGGGATGTTATTTTCTTCCAATGCGCGAATGATACCAATGTGTGTCATTCCTTTGGCGCCACCACCGCTTAATACAAGTCCTACTTTTTGGGCATGGATAGCCGGAATAATCAGCCATAAAGTAATGAACACTAAAAAGATCTTTCTCATAACCCAAATCAAACAATTGAATTTTTTGTCTATTAAGTGTTCAAATATATACAATACTTTTCAATTAATCGATATTTTGCCGATCGTTTTAAATTGAAAAAGAGCATTACAACGTGTATTTAACGTTGAATGCTCTTTCTTGAAGTATGTGTAATGTTTAAAGGGGCGATATTAAATCAGCTCAATGCTACGTTTTACGAAGTTATTCAAAGCTTCACCTCTTAACATATTGTTTTGAAGTAAGGCCAGATCGATAAGCTGGCGGATAACTTTGTTATTGCTTGCATAGCCGATAAAGATAGCTTCTTTCTTGCTTTTCAGATCATCCCACTTCTTGTCGAGATCGTTTAATTCATCTTTTTCAGCTGTTGGGATGTCTTCTTCCTTTTTATCCTTCTGTTTGTCTTTCAACTCATTACGTTGTTTGTTGACGTTATCCATTTCGGAGAGTATCGGAGCTACTTCTGCTTGACAGGCATTCTCTTCTTCATTCAATACTTGTTTTATCAACTTGTGGTCTGAATTCAGGATCAGATTGAACATGTCAGGCATTTCGCCGTAGAAGCTCATTCCGGCTTGAATATTCGCCATTTCTTTCATACGACGCATATATTCGCTTTGAGTAATCATGACCGGAGCCGAATTTTCTCCCAACGCCTGCGTCATCACATTGAATTCAACCTTATCCATTTTAGGCAATTGGCTCTTGAAGGCTGTTGTGATTGCATCTTGTTTGTTGGCTTCCAGAGTTTCACCTTTCTTGTCTTCTTTTACAATCAGATTGTCAACAACATCACTGTCTACACGGGTGAAACGGGATTTCTCAAGCTTTTGCTCCAACATACTTACCATAGCTACATCTAACTGGCCATCCATGAGCAAGACATTATAGCCTTTATTGGTTGCAGCTTCAATATAGCTGTATTGTTCGTCCTTGTTATTTGCATACAGATAGATTAGATTTCCATCTTTGTCTGTCTGGTTATCTTTAATAAGGGTCTGATATTCCTCGAATGTGTAATGTTTGTCATTTGTATCGGTGAAAAGGGCGAATTTTTGCGCTTTATCATAGAAATCCTCTTGTGTGAGCATTCCATAATTGATAAATATTTTCAAGTCGTTCCACTTTTCTTCAAACTGCTTACGATCATTCTTGAATATAGACTGCAAACGGTCGGAAACTTTCTTGGTGATATAAGTTGAAATCTTCTTCACGTTCGAGTCGCTTTGCAAGTATGAACGGGAAACGTTCAACGGAATATCCGGAGAATCTATTACTCCATGTAACAAAGTCAGGAAGTCCGGCACAATGCCTTCAACAGAGTCTGTTACATATACTTGATTGCAATATAACTGAATCTTGTTCTTATTTAATTCAATATTGCTCTTTACCTTCGGGAAGTAGAGGATACCAGTCAGATGGAATGGATAATCCACATTCAGGTGAATCCAGAAGAGTGGTTCATCAGACATCGGATATAGCTTGCTATAGAATGATTTGTAATCTTCATCCGAAAGTTCGCTAGGCTTGCGTGTCCACAAAGGAGTGGTATCATTGATTATATTATCTTCAGCCGTTTCTACCTGTTTGCCGTCTTTCCATTCTTTCTTTTTTCCAAATGCAATAGGAACAGGAAGGAAGCTGCAATATTTCTTCAGAAGTTCGGAGATACGTGCTTCTTCGAGGAATTCTTTGCAGTCATCATCAATGTATAAGATGATATCTGATCCACGGTCGGCTTTTTCTATTTCTTCAATAGTGAATTCAGGGCTGCCATCACAAGTCCATTTTACGGCTTTTGCATCGTCTCTGTATGATTTAGTGATAATCTCCACTTTCTTTGCAACCATAAAGGCAGAGTAGAAGCCAAGTCCGAAATGTCCGATAATGGCATTTGCGTCGTTCTTATACTTCTCCAGGAAGTCATTAGCTCCGGAGAAAGCTATTTGATTGATGTACTTCTCTATTTCTTCTGCAGTCAAACCGATACCACGATCAGAAATGGTAATAGTATCTTTGCCTAATTCAACGTGAACAGTTAAGTCACCCAGTTCACCTTTGAATTCGCCAATAGAAGCAAGCGTATTCAACTTCTGAGTGGCATCTACCGCATTGGATACTAACTCGCGCAGAAAAATCTCATGGTCACTGTACAAAAACTTTTTAATGATAGGGAAAATGTTTTCTGTTGTAACCCCAATATTACCTTTTTGCATAATACGTATATTTTTTAGTTTATCTATTGATTAATTTTAATTGATGTTTGTCCATATAGAGACAAAAAAAATGCCAGACCCGAAGGTCTGACATTATGGCATATAAAATTATTTTCTTATTCAGGAAATAACTCTATTCCGGAGAAACAACTTTCATCTCCAATTCGCCTTTTTCTTCATTAAGGGTTACTTGAATAGTATCTCCCTCTTTTAAAGACGAGGAAATGATGAGCTCGGATAAACCATCCTCCAGATAGGTTTGAATTGCGCGTTTCAAAGGACGGGCGCCATATTGTACGTCATATCCCTTGCTAGCGATGAATTCTTTCGCCTTATCTTCAATAACAAGCTTGTAACCAATAGATTCTATTCTATTGTACAATCCTTTTAACTCTATATCTATAATCTTTGTTATCGCTTCCATAGAAAGTTGATCAAACGTGATAATCTCATCTACACGATTGATGAATTCAGGCGCGAATGATTTGTTTAGAGCTTTTTGTATTACACTTCGCGAGAATTCTTTATCATCCAGGCGGCTTTGTGTCGCAAAACCAACACCACGTCCAAATTCTTTCAGTTGGCGGGTTCCGATATTGGAAGTCATGATAATAACGGTATTTTTGAAATCTACCATTCTGCCATAACTGTCAGTCAGACGACCCTCATCCATTACCTGAAGCAGGATATTGAATACATCCGGATGTGCTTTTTCTATTTCATCAAGCAATACAATAGAGTATGGTTTACGGCGCACTTTTTCTGTCAGCTGGCCACCTTCTTCATATCCTACGTATCCTGGAGGTGCTCCAACCAAACGTGAAACAGTGAACTTTTCCATATATTCACTCATATCGATACGAATCAGTGCATCGGCAGAACCGAACATATACTTGGCCAATTCTTTTGCTAAGTGAGTTTTACCAACTCCTGTCGGACCTAAGAACATAAACGTGCCAATGGGCTTGTTGGGGTCTTTGAGTCCTACACGGCTTCGCAAAATGGCTTTGACCAACTTTTCTATCGCTGTGTCTTGTGCGATGACTTTAGCTTGCAAATCTTCTTTCATACCTGCTAACTTGATGCCTTCAGCCTGTGCCATTCGTTGTACTGGAATGCCTGACATCATTGAGATAACATTGGCAATTTCTTCTGCATCAACAGTTTGCCTGTTTTCTTTTAGATTGGCTTCCCATTCTTTTTTCATCTCATCCAATTGGATAGAAAGCTCTTTTTCCTTATCGCGGAAGCTAGCTGCAAGTTCAAAATTCTGCGATTTTACAGCTTCATTTTTCTTATTTTTAGCTTCTTCGATCAGTTTTTCCTGTTCTTCTATCTCTTTGGGTACATTGACATTAGTAAGATGTACACGTGAGCCGGCTTCATCTAAAGCATCAATGGCTTTATCAGGGAAATTACGATCTGTGATATAGCGGTCTGTCAGCTTGACACATGCTTCCAATGCTTCATCCGTATAATACACATTGTGATGATCTTCATACTTATCCTTGATATTACGCAAAATCTGCAGAGTTTCGGCAGCAGTAGTCGGTTCTACGATTACTTTTTGGAAACGACGTTCCAATGCGCCATCTTTCTCAATATTCTTACGATATTCATCAAGAGTGGTGGCACCGATACATTGTATTTCTCCTCTTGCCAATGCTGGCTTTAGCATATTGGCGGCATCCATAGAGCCTGCTGCAGAGCCTGCGCCTACAATCGTGTGAATTTCATCAATGAATAATATAACATTCGGATTCTTCTGCAATTCATTGAGAATGGAACGGATACGTTCTTCAAATTGTCCACGATACTTTGTTCCCGCTACAACAGCAGTCATGTCAAGAGCAACGACTCGTTTATCAAACAGGATACGTGAAACCTTTTTCTGAATGATTCTCAATGCAAGGCCTTCAACAATCGCTGATTTTCCTACACCGGGTTCACCAATCAGAATCGGGTTATTCTTTTTGCGCCGACTTAAGATCTGCGCTAAACGTTCGATTTCTCTTTCTCTGCCCACGACAGGATCCAACCGCCCTTCTTCTGCCGCTTTTGTCATGTCAGTACCAAAATTGTCAAGTACCGGCGTATCATTAGACGGCTTCTTGGAAGCGGTTTGTGCCTGTTGGCGTTCATCCGAGCCACCTCTGCCGGAACGAGGAGAAGACATTTCTTCGTCATCCTCATCGTCTTCCGAAAAGCCCATACCGGAATTGATATCCGGCTGCAATGTAGCTTGCTCCAGTACTTTCACATAGTTTATATCGTTTGCTTCAAGTACGGAAGCCGCCATATTGTTTTTTTCTCTTAAAATAGCCAATAATACATGTTCTGTATCAGCGATGTTACTTTTCATTCCACGAGCTTCTAAAATACACATTTTTAATATTTTTGCCGCATCATTAGATAACGGTACCTCTGCATCAGGCAATAACATATCATCAGCTTCTGCCTTCAGCTGAGCTTCAATCTGTTGCTTTATAGCAGCCAAATTGGTGTTGAGTTTAGACAATATCTCGATAGCTTTTCCTTCACCGTCACGGAGTATTCCCAGAAGCAGGTGTTCGGGACCTATATACCTACTTCTCAACCGATTCGCTTCTTCCTTACTATAGACGATAATGTCGGAAACTCTTTGTGAGAATTGATTATTCATACTTTTTTCCTCTTCTTCTAAGGGTTATTCACTGGCAAATATACGCATTTAATCAAGTTTGTATTGCAATATTTGCTTTATTTCTTATATCTACAAATGGCGTGCCATAAAAACAGTGTATTTGTATTATATATATAAGGTATAACAAATAACAGGCTCTTTTTTACCGATGTTATTTATCTTTCCATATTATATTTATCGTTTTTATCTTTTTATTTTCGTATTTTAAAGTTTAGTGGGTTATCGTCCCGGTCATGATAAAACTTTCTTTCTAAAAACTTTCGTATATCGGGGAAAAGTAGTACTTTAGCGTGGTTTTTCACAAACCGTAGAATGTATAATTAATAATCATTTTAAATGCTTGAACAAGACAGAATTATAAAGATTAACATCGAGGAGGAAATGAAGTCATCGTACATTGACTACTCCATGTCGGTCATCGTTTCGCGTGCCCTTCCGGATGTTAGAGATGGATTTAAGCCTGTTCACCGTAGAATTTTATACGGAATGATGGAATTAGGCAATACTTCAGACAAACCTTATAAAAAGTCTGCGAGAATCGTGGGTGAGGTACTTGGTAAGTATCATCCTCATGGGGATTCTTCTGTTTATTTTGCAATGGTACGTATGGCGCAGGAATGGGCAATGCGTTATCCTTTGGTAGATGGACAGGGAAACTTTGGTTCTGTGGATGGTGATAGCCCTGCTGCTATGCGTTATACAGAAGCTCGTCTCAATAAGTTGGGTGAAGCAATGATGGATGACCTGTATAAGGAAACCGTTGATTTTGAGCCTAACTTTGATAATACGCTGGTGGAACCTAAGGTGATGCCGACGCGTATCCCGAACCTTCTGGTGAACGGAGCATCCGGTATTGCTGTTGGTATGGCTACCAATATGCCTCCTCATAATCTTTCAGAAGTGATTGAAGCATGTGATGCATATATTGATAATCCGGAAATTACGGTAGAGGAACTGATGGAATTTGTTAAAGCACCGGATTTTCCTACTGGCGGATATATATATGGTGTGAGTGGTGTACGCGAAGCATATTTGACAGGTCGCGGACGTGTAATTATGCGTGCGAAAGCTGAAATTGAAAGCGGACAAACACATGACAAGATCGTAATAACAGAGATTCCTTATAATGTAAATAAGGCCGAACTGATTAAATATATTGCTGATCTTGTAAATGATAAGAAGATAGAAGGTATCTCAAATGCCAACGATGAGTCTGACCGTGATGGTATGCGTATTGTTATTGACATAAAACGTGATGCAAATGCAAGTGTAGTGTTGAATAAACTCTATAAAATGACAGCTTTGCAGACCTCTTTTGGCGTTAACAATGTGGCTTTGGTTCATGGACGTCCAAAAACGTTGAATCTAAGAGATTTAATTAAATATTTCATTGAGCATAGACACGAAGTTGTTATTCGTCGTACTCAGTTCGATCTTCGTAAGGCGAAAGAGCGTGCGCACATTCTTGAAGGTTTGATTATTGCTTCAGATAATATTGATGAAGTAATTCGTATCATTCGTGCTGCAAAAACTCCGAATGACGCAATAACAGGCTTGATTGAGCGATTTAACCTGACAGAAATTCAGGCTCGTGCAATTGTAGAAATGCGTTTGCGTCAGTTAACCGGTCTGATGCAGGATCAGCTTCATGCGGAATACGAAGAAATAATGAAGCAGATAGCTTATTTGGAAAGTATTCTGGCTGATGATGAAGTATGTCGTCGGGTAATGAAAGAGGAATTGTTAGAAGTCAAAGCGAAATATGGAGATGTACGTCGCTCTGAAATTGTTTATTCTTCAGAAGAATTTAATCCGGAAGACTTCTATGCAGATGATCAGATGATTATTACAATTTCTCATATGGGTTATATTAAACGTACACCGTTGACCGAATTCCGTGCACAAAATCGTGGTGGAGTAGGTTCGAAAGGTACGGAAACCCGTGATGAAGACTTTGTAGAGCATATTTATCCTGCTACCATGCACAATACCATGATGTTCTTTACACAAAAGGGTAAGTGTTATTGGCTGAAAGTATATGAAATACCTGAAGGAACGAAGAATTCTAAGGGCCGTGCTATTCAGAACTTGTTGAATATTGATTCGGATGATAATGTAACTGCATACTTGCGTGTGAAGAGTTTAGAGGATTCCGAGTTCATCAATAGCCACTATGTATTATTCTGTACTAAGAAAGGTGTAATAAAGAAGACATTGCTTGAACAGTATTCTCGTCCTCGTCAGAATGGTGTAAATGCTATAACTATCCGTGAAGATGATAGCGTAATTGAAGTTCGTATGACGAATGGAAATAATGAAATCATCATTGCAAACCGCAATGGTCGTGCAATTCGTTTCCATGAGGCAGCAGTTCGTGTAATGGGACGTACAGCAACAGGTGTACGTGGTATTACGTTGGATAATGATGGTCAGGATGAAGTAGTAGGAATGATTTGTATCAAAGATTTGGAGATAGAATCTGTAATGGTAGTTTCCGAACAAGGATATGGTAAACGTTCTGAAATTGAAGACTATCGTAAAACGAACCGTGGAGGTAAGGGTGTGAAGACCATGAATATTACCGAAAAAACAGGTAAGTTGGTAACAATCAAGTCGGTAACCGATGAAAATGACTTGATGATTATCAATAAGTCTGGTATCACTATTCGTTTGAAGGTAGCGGATGTTCGTATAATGGGCCGTGCTACTCAAGGCGTTCGTCTGATAAATCTTGAAAAACGTAACGACCAGATTGGTTCGGTATGTAAGGTTATGACAGAAAGTCTTGAAGATGAAATTCCGGCAGAAGAGGCAGAGGGTACAATCGTGAGTGATCCGAATGCTGATGCTCCTGATATTGATGATGCAGCGGACGTAAATGAAAACGAAAGCAATAACGAAATTGAGGAATAGACATAATATTAATAATTAATCAAACAACAATCATGAAAAGAGTATTATTTTCGATGGTTTTATTGATGGCTGTTAGCTTCTCATTCGCACAAATGAAGAATGTAAAGGAAGCAAAGAGTATGGCTAATGACGTAAAACCTAATTTTAAGCAGGCTGAACAGCTTATTAAGGAAGCTATGAAGAATCCTGAAACGAAGGATCTTGCTGACACATGGGACGTTGCTGGATTTATTCAGAGACGTATCAACGAGGAGCAAATGAAAAATGCTTTTTTGAAAAAGCCGTATGATACATTGAAAGTATACAATAGTATTTTGAAAATGTATGAGTACTATAATAAGTGTGATGAATTAGCGGAAATACCTAATGAAAAGGGAAAAGTTAAAAACAAATATCGGAAGGCTAATGCTTCCAGTATGTTGGCTGAACGTCCAAATTTGATTAATGGTGGTATTCAGTATTTCAATCTGGACAAGAATAAAGAAGCTTTGGAGTTTTTTGCAACCTATGTGGAGTCAGCTTCTTATCCGATGTTAGCTGATAAAGAATTGGCTAAAAATGATACTCTTATTCCGCAAATTGCTTATTACGCAACATTAGCTGCTGATAGAGTGGGTGATAAAGATGCAATTATCAAATATGCTCCTATGGCTTTATCTGATAAAGATGGTGGCAAATTTGCAATGCAGTTGATGGCTGATGCTTACAAGGCTAAAGGGGATACTGCTGCATGGATTAAGTCTTTGGAAGAGGGCATCCTTAAGTTCCCTGGAAATGATTATTTCTTCGCTAATTTGGTTGATTATTATAATAGTTCTAATCAAGCTTCTAAAGCTATGGAGTTTGCTGATAGAATGTTAGCTAATGATCCTAATAACAAGTTGTATTTGTATGTAAAAGCATATCTTTATCATAATATGAAAGAATATGATAATGCAATCGAATACTACAAAAAAGCTATTGCTGCTGATCCGGAATATGCAGAAGCATACTCTAATGTAGGTTTGGTATATTTGATGAAAGCACAGGATTATGCTGATAAAGCAACAACGGACATCAATGATCCTAAGTATGCTGAAGCACAGGCTGTGGTTAAGAAATTCTACGAAGAAGCTAAACCATTCTATGAAAAAGCCAGAGCTTTGAAACCCGATCAACAAGATTTATGGTTGCAAGGTCTTTACAGAGTTTACTATAACTTGAATATGGGACCTGAATTCGAAGAAATCGATAAGATGATGAAGTAAGATTGTTTTCTGAAAAAATATAAGAAGGCTACTAGAAATAGTAGTCTTCTTTTTTATTCATATAATTTAAAGTAGTAATTGAAAAATCTTATATTTGATATGGACTTGAGTGGAACAGATAATTTTCTTCATTTAAATAAAAATAGAAAAAGGAGTAAGGTCATTATATTACTCCTTTTTCTATTAAACATAATATTAATTATTCCCAACTTTGTAGCGTGATAATTAAAAACAGTTTATATTATGGCTACAAAAAATCAAGAAAAACAATCCTTTGTTATTGTGTATGATAAAGGTTCTGAAAATGTTTTAGAGTATAAAGTGTGTACTATTGACCAGCTTTATAAATATGTTGGTAAACTTCAGCGTAAATATTCTAATGTAGAATGGTTCTTTAAATCTGAATATTGACCTTAAATCTGTTTAATATGAAAATATGTGAAAGAAAAAATATGAAAGTTGAGTTTGAACGTCCTCGTGATTTTGATTTTACTGTAAATCGTGTGTTCGCTCGTGTTATTGATGGTAAACGCCAAACTGTCCTTGTTCCTGCCGGTTCCTTCTCGCTATTTGGTATTTCTATACTTGAAGCTTCTGCCATCTGTAAAAAGATATCTTCTACTGCTCATTATATTTGTACTTCTCATATAATTGATAATGATTAGTCCGGTGTATTCTAAAATTGTTCGCCAATGTTATTATTGTTGGCGTCGTTATTGTCATTGTAAGCCCTCTAACTTCGCTATTCAGCGTCGTACCGCTCGTCCTACTCTTGATGTTATTATTAAATATAAAAAACTTGGTTATGTCTAAACAAGAACCTGAATACTTACTTAAGGTAACTATTAACGTACTCTATCGTGCTACCCAAGAAAATATTACAAGCTTCCTGCTTGGTGAGTTCCCTACCGTCCGTGCTGCTGAAAAGCTCCGTGATACTTTGTCACGTTATAACCCTGATAAGCTATTTCTAGCTAAATATGAACAAATTACTAATCCCCAATTTAAAATTATTTCCAATGAAATTGACAAATGAACAAATTAAAGCTATCATTATCGCTGTGTGCACACTCATTACAACGGTGTCCGCTATCGTGCTCTCAACTGCGTGTACGGTGTCCCTTTCTGTTTCTAAAAACAATTCCAATAGTACTCAGAAGACGGAACAAACTACCACCTCAAGTGTGGATTCAACTCAAATCTATTTTAACCCTATAAAACAATAACTTATGGCTGATAATATCTTTGATGCTACTCTTGACGTCGATAATGACGTAAAAGTAAATAACTTTGACTGGTCTCATGCTAACAACCTGACTACTCAAATTGGTCGTATTACACCTATCTTCTGCGATATGGTCCCTGCAAAGACTTCTTTCCGTGTTAATCCTCGTTTTGGTCTTCAGTTTATGCCTATGGTATTTCCGATTCAGACACGTATGAAAGCCCGTATCTCATTTTATCGCTATCCTCTGCGTGCTCTTTGGAAAGACTATAAAGATTTTATTGGTAACTTCCGTGAAGGTCTCGAAGAGCCGTATATAGATTTCAATTCTGAATCTAAGCTTAAGGCTATGGCTTCTACTGGTTCTCTTGGTGATTATCTTGGCTTGCCTTCTACTTTAGTTGGTCAGTATGGTACTTTTAATGAGCTGGCTTCTCAAATTTATAACCCTCGTGTTCCCGGCAATCAATTTGGCGGTACTTCTGATTTTTCTTATTTAACTGGTCTTCCTGTTGAAAATGTTGTTGATTATGAAACATTTAATTCTCATAGTATAGATAACGTTCTTTCTACGGCTTGGTCTGTTGTTTTGAGTTCTCCTGGTTCTGCTAGTTCTACTGACCCTCAGAGTATTATCAGATATGCTGCTGCTTCTATTAATGATGCTGAATTAACCTCTGATTTACGTTATATTGTTGATATTGTTTTGTCTGAAGGTTTTGAACCTACTTCAGCTCAATTGTCGTATTTCCGTGATTATTGTTCGGCTATTGCTGTTGTTCGTGGTTCTGATGATAAGTATACCTTAAATGTCCTTTCTGCTGATTTTACTAAGGATTCTGCTGGTGCCAATGTCGTTCGTCTTACTATCTCGTGTCCTTCTGATATGATTCAGGATAGTCCTTCATCTTTTGGACTTTATGTTTATTTTAATTTCTTCTCTGCTATTGGTCGCCGTATTGCTGGTAATGATACTGCTTGGGACTTGCAACCCTCTCCGCTTGGTGAGTTGTGTTTTCCTTCTCTTCCTTCCGGTGTTTATAAGTCTGCTGTTAATGTTACTTCTTCTATTTTTGGCAAAGTGAATTTCTATTATTCTTTGGTTGCTGATAAACCTATAGATGTAACTTTGTCTACTTCTCCTTGGTATAATTCACAGTCTGATAATAATGATAAACAACAAAAGATTCTTGCTTATAGTTTCCGTGCTTATGAAGGTATCTATAATGCATTCTTCCGTGACAACCGTAATAACCCGTATTACTTGAATGGTCAGGTTCAGTATAATCAATGGATTCCTACCGATGCCGGAGGCGCTGATAATGAATTGTACGAACTTCGTTACGCTAACTGGGAAAAAGATTTCCTTACTACTGCCGTTCAATCTCCCCAACAGGGTAACGCTCCTCTTGTAGGTATTACTACTTATGCTCAAACTGTTGATAATGGTGACGGTACACGTACCGAACTTATAAAAACTGCTCTTGTCGATGAAGACGGTAAAAAATACGGATTATCCTTTAAATCTTCTAATGAAGGACTTGAAGGTGTTGAATATGTAGAACTTGATAACGGCACTGCCGTTCGCCAGGCACGTTCTTTGTATGACTTGGCTACGTCTGGTATCTCTATTCCTGATTTGCGTATGGTAAATTGCTATCAAAAGTTCCTTGAACTTAATATGCGTAAAGGCTACTCTTACAAAGATATCGTCGAAGGTCGTTTTGCTGTTAAAGTCCGTTATGCTGACTTGCTTCTTCCTGAGTTTTTTGGAGGTGTCTCCCGTGATATTGATGTTAACAGTATAACTCAAACTGTTGACCAAAATGTAGCTGGTCAGACAAATGACTATGATAAGGCTCTAGGTTCTCAAGCTGGTCTTGCTGGTGTCCGTGGTGAAGCAAATGCAAATATAGAGTGCTTCTGTGATGAAGAATCTATTATTATGGGTATTCTTGTTGTCACTCCCCTACCCGTTTACACTCAACTTTTGCCGAAACACTTCACTTACCGTGGTCTCATGGAACATTACCAACCTGAATTTAATTTGATTGGCTTCCAGCCTATTAAATACAATGAGGTATGTCCTATTCAGGCTTATAATAATAATCCAAAGAGTTTAACTGAAACATTTGGTTATAATCGCCCTTGGTATGAGTATTGTCAAAAATACGATGTTGCGCACGGCTTGTTCCGTACTGATTTGTCTAATTTCCTGATGCATCGTGTGTTTGACCAAAAACCTGAACTTGCCAAATCGTTCTTGTTGGTTGATCCTGAACAGGTTACAGATGTATTTGCTGTTACTCAAACTACGGATAAGATTTACGGTCAGATATGGTTAGATTGTACTTGTAAACTGCCTATTGCCCGTGTTGCTATTCCTAGGTTGGATTAACGCGCGCGCGCTTCGTGTGTGCGATATAATTTAGTCTGCTCCTCCCGCATGGAAGCGTGGAGGGGGTCCCCTTTGGGGGAGGAGTTCGCATAACTCCTCTTTGGGGGGTCCCCTTCTAGGGGGTGCTCCGGTTAGTTTAACCTAAACCCTTAAAGGCGGAAGCCGTCTATGAAAAAATCAATGAAACTTTTTCATCCCGCGGAGCGAACTTGGATCCAACGTCACGTTGGCGCCGTCCGCGTAGGACAAAAAAATAACTTTTAATTTTACTATTATGGCTAAAAGAACATTTAAGGCTCAAATAAAGCCTGTTTCCTGTAAACTTCAAACAGGTGTTGACTATGAGATTACAAAACCCGGTCTTGCACTTACACCTCAAAATATTAAGGAATTGACTGACCGCGGTATAGCTGTGAATCTTCCTAATGAGAAACAATTCCTTGAAGGTGATTCAATTTCTACCGCCAAATCTTGGGATGTTGAACCAGTTTTTAAGCGTTCTGCTGATATGTGTGAACTTTGGGAGCTTGAACAAGTTTCTAAAAATAAAGTTCTGAAAGCACATAAAGTTGACAAACGTAAATTTGGTTAATTATGCCTTGGTCTGCTATTGCTTCGATTGCTGGTAATATTGCCAGCAATGCGAATATTAATAATCAGATTTCAGAACAAAAGCGTGAAAATCAAGCTAACCGTGATTGGAATTTGAATCTTGCTCGGCTTCAAAATCGTTGGAATATTGACCAGTGGAATCGTGAAAATGTTTATAATTCCCCTGCTGCTCAAATGGCACGTTATAAAGCTGCTGGCTTGAATCCTGATTTGATATACGGTCAGCAAAATTTGTCTGCTGCTTCTCCTGAAATGACTTCCGGAGATGGTTCTCTTCCTACTGATGTTAGTAATCTTGCTAATAAACGTACTATGTTGGATATTGTTTCTGCTTCTTTGGATAATGATATTAAGCGTGAACAGGTTAAGAGTATGAGAAATCAAAATGCTCTTGAATCCCGTAAGGTTGATACTGAACAAGCTTTATCTTATCTTACGGGTGATATTTTGTCTGTTGAGAATACTGATTTAGCTTCGAAACTTCCTTTTCGTGCTTATCAACAATATTTGTCCCTTGTTAATTCTGCAAAGGATTCAGTTAATAAAACTGCTGAAAATGAGTCTCGTTTAGTTGATTTAGCTATTAAGAAACTAGACCGTGAATTTAAGGAGAAATCTATGCAAACTATGCTTGAAGATTTATCTGAGAAGTTAAAGATTACAAAATCAGAAGCTGAGTATTATATGAAAACTGTATCTTTGCGTATACAAGGATTAAAAATGGATAATAAGTTAAAAGAAAATGAAGATTTTTGGACTAATCCCGGCTTTGTTCAACGGCTTGGTGAAGGCTTGCCTACAATTGTTCGCTTGCTTAATCTTATTTTTCGTGGTCATTAAGTACGCTATTCTTGTAGGTCTTGCTCTTTACATTTTGTATCTTTCTTGGCCTTATCTAATGGCTGCTCTCTAAATTAAGCCGGGATGTTCCCCGGCTTTTTTACGATTTCTTCCAAAATCGTCTCCTATAACTTGATATATACAGAGTAACTGACACGCCTCTGATTATGAGCGTTTTAAATCTAGCTTTCAGTTACGAATTGCCCTAAGTGCTCCTCCTGTGAGCTAAATCCTTCTTCTTATGTCACAAATATATTGCGAAAATCCCGTAATTATACGGAACTCAAATCTTAAGTATCTTCTTACTACATATAAAACTTATCATACTCCTAATGGTGATACTACTATTTCTAACTCGATTGCGGAGTATTATAAATACTCCTTTCCTGAATGGAATTTCAATCCTTATCGTTTTGGTGTAACTCCTGATAATATAGATGATTATTATATCATTAATACACATACTGGTGAAACTTTCCCTATGTTTATACTCGTTCCCTGTGGTAAATGTGAACTCTGCCGTGATAAAAAGTCCCGTGAGTGGTCTTTCCGTGCTATCTGTGAGAATGCTACCTCTACATCTATGCCCTACTTCCTTACACTTACATATAATCCTAAACATTTGCCCAAATGTGGTATTTTTAAAGAGGAAATACAATTATTCCTCAAACGTCTACGAATTAAACTTGACCGTCTAAATATATCTCATAACCTTCGTTATGTTGCTGTTGGTGAATATGGAAAAACTTCTAAACGCCCTCACTATCATATGATTCTTTGGAACTTTCCAAATGATTCTGAACACTTCCGTACTATTACTTCTGTCTTACACTTCATTGAATCCTGCTGGACTTGCTTCACTGGTGAATATAACTCTGATGGTTCTCCTATTATGGAATCTCTCGGCTTTGCCTACTGTCTTCCCTGTAAACAAGGAGCTATCTCCTATGTTATGAAATACATGAAAAAACAATTTCAACCTCCCAAAGGTAAAAACCCTCTATTCTTCCTTACTTCCCGCAAAAATGGTGGTCTAGGTGCCGAATATGCCCGTAAATTCTTAGAACACTATCGTTCGCATCCTGATGATACAAAAATAACTGCTACTGACCCTTTCACTGGTTATACTCAAACTGTGACTATGCCCGGCTACTTCCGACGTATCTACTTCCCTACTCTTTCTGTCGTTCTTCCCAAACAAATCCGTGATGCTCATACTGAACTGTGTAAACTTATCTCTAAACGTATCTCTATTGCTCAAGTCCTTGACCCTTCTTATAAATTCCATATTGAAGATAATGAAAAAACTATCCTTAAAAAATACTGGTTTCTCCCTACTCAAATCTGCCTTAAATCTATGCCTAAATATATTGCATACTATCGTACTATGTCTACTACCCGCCTACAAAATGAATATATAGATAACTGCCTACGTGCTAATGAACTCTGCCGCTATCTTTATCTTGAAACTTATGATGAAAACTATCTAAAACAACGTCTACAACTTGCTGAAAAAAGACAGCAAAAAATGTCTCTACTTTATGATTCACTTCCACCTATGAATATACAGGATATAAAATACAACTTAATCTATCGTAGAAAAATACAAGAAAATAAGGAGATTATTTAACTATTCATTAATTATTTTTATGTTAAATTATTTGGTCATAATATTGATTATTCCCTAATCTTGGACGCTTATTTTTTGCCTGATCTGATCAGCTGTTAATAACAAGCAATGGTGTATCTGAATGAAAAACCATTTTTCTGGCAATACTTGGATTAAATAATCGAGCAAATATATTCCTTTTGTAAGAAGTCAAAGTGATTATATCTATATGATTATCTTTGATATACTGATCAAGTCCCTTTAATAAATTATCATTCATCACTACGTCATAATGAATTTCAAGCCCCGGATATTGCTTGTGAAAATATTCTTTTATACCTGCCAGTTTTATTTCATTCCAGGTGTCTTTAGAATCTGTAAGGTGTATCAAAGATACAGAAAAATGGAATGATTTCCAAGTATTAAAGAATGCCTCGAAAGCAATTAGATCTCTTTGATCAAAATTGGTAATAAAGGCAATTCGTTTTGCTTCACTAAACTGTTTGAATGGTGTATTTTCTGGAATAGCCAATACAGTCGTGCGACTTCTGTCAATAACTTCAGCGGTTACACTGCCAATTAAATCAATGTCTTTCTGATTTTTACCTCGGGTACCCATAATGATAACCATAGGACGCTGTTCTTTGGCATATCTTAAGATTTCCTCCTCTGGAATACCTTCACGTAAGATGCAGCTATATTTAACGTTGGGAAATTCGCCTGATGCAACTTTTTCTTTTATCTTCTCTGATAAAGCATTGAGATCAGAATGGACTTTTTGGATAATCGTTTTTACAGATTCTTCATCTCCAATCTGGTAATTGAAAACATCTCCATAAGGCAACGACGAAGCATATATAGGCGTAAAATAGACATGCAACAGGATGACTTCCGCATTTTCTATTTTTGCCAGGTTAAATGCAAATTCACATGCTTTCATCGAATAATTAGAGAAGTCGACAGGAATTAAAATCTTATTTGATTTATCTTTCACTTTGGGCTCCTTCTCTCCCACTATACTTTCAGACAGCCATGTAGAACTTTCTGTTATTTTTAAAGCACGTGGCAAATCGCTTTCTTTAATTCTTAAACGCACTCCCGATGAAACAACCGGTTGTATTTGATTAACGTTATGAATGTAGGTTTCTATACCTTCATTTTCCAAGACATTCTTTAAGATCTGCGCTTTGGTGTATGTCAGAATGCCCAGGGTTACTAATTTGTCTTCCATAAATGTACATTTTATAAGGTGAAAACAAATAAGAAATCCCAATTGTTTGATTCAATTGGGATTCAGTTTGTTATATTTTAAACTTGCACAGATTCGGTAGCCTGTTCTTTTTGCATACTCATATTCAATTCATCTAGGATTTTTAAAGCCCGATCAAGAACGGTCGTGTCATCCAACATTACAAGCCCACCATCTGGACCGGGCTCGAGATGTATTCCGACGCTTTTTCCCTCCTTGAAATTGTGTCCTCCGAAGAAGTTTCGCACTGTATCTACGTGCAAACCAAGTTCGTCTGCTATTCTATGCATGCTACCGCTAGGCAATGAATCTTTAATTTTACGAAGTTCATTAAACGTTATTGTTCTCATGTCTCATAAATTTAATGGTTAATACTATGTGATTTTTTTATCACGCTATAAACTTAAGCAAAAAAAAAGATAAAACAAATTATTTGCTTATCTTTTTTTCTTGAATATATAAAATCTATTAATGACCTTTATATCACCTCGATAGCAGAAGCAGGTACCCACCCGACTTTTCCATCTTCCAGTCGAATTTCTTTCCATTCTTTCATGGAGTTGTCTTTGACACTTACCTTTCTTCCTTCATGGAGAATAAACAAGCTAGTTCCACTCTCGCTTGGAGTACTCCGTACTGTTACACTCGGATTCATTACTATCGCCTCACTTCGATTAACCAAATGTTCTTTTTGTTGCGAAGCAAAAAGATTAGAGCAAATGGTGACAATCAGCAAAATGATTCCTGATATGAATCCTATTTTCTTTAACATAATCTGTTTGGAGAATATAAAGAAATAGAGAGCGATAATCAATAGAATAAAGGAGACAATCCCCCATGTGGCCCATGCATCTACACTCATACTATTTGTCAGAGACTTGATCCATGATACAAAGAACACTTCAGGAACAGGTTCAACCTTGTCTATTGTTTTTGCACGTGCCACTTCAAGATTAGCACGGATGTCACCATTTCCTGGTTGTAATAGCAGAGCACGCTCATAATTTAAAACAGCTTTCGCTATCTCCCCTATTTTATAATAACTATTTCCCAGATTGTAATAGACATCGGCAGCTTCTCCATTTTTCAGTAATGCTTCATATATCTGAATAGCTGCTGCATAATCTTCTTTTATATATGCGGAATCTCCTTCAGCTTTTGTTGCATCTTCCAGTGTATTACTGGAAAATGTGGTATGCGAAGCGTGGATAGAATCAACTCCATTCGTTTGTCTAGTATCAATGCTTAACGAATCTTGTCCGAAACAAGTAAGCGACATTGATAATAATATAAAAAATAATATCTTTTTCATGACATAATCTCTTCTGGGTTAATGTTTTATTGAATTCTCCATTTTGCTTATTACTTCTATTGAAGAAGAATAAACTTTATCCATAGCTTGATTCTCATCACCTGGAGCAAACCGGGCAAATTCACAATCATTCAATGCGTTCAGGAATTCTTTGATCAGTTCCTCATTTACTCCGTGATTTCTTAGTTTCTCTTCAATATTATCTTTAGATAAACGAGATACCGGAATATTCAGTTTGTCACTTATATATCCCCACAATGCCTTTAATACCTCATCGTAGAAAGCATCTTTTTTATTTTCGGAGAGTAATTTTCCTGCAAGCTTCATTCGCTTCGTTGCCACTTTATTTGCTTTTTTCGTACGCATTTTAGCAACATTTGCATTTTCAGCAGCTTGTTTACGATAAATAATGAAGAAAATAATAAAGGCAAGAGCCGGAATGATATAGAACAACCAATATGTCATTGAACCATAGAAGAAACTTCCTTTAGGTTGGAGAGTAACTTCATTCTGTTTGATATAACGGATGTCTTCACCTAATACTTTCAAGTCCTCTTTATTCGTGAAGTTAGCAATTACTTGATCCGCATTACCTGCACCTTTCTCAACATTTACTACATAATCTTCTGTTTTCAGTGTTTTGTAAGACTTGGAGCGAATATCAAAATAGCTGAAAGATACTCCCGGAATCTTATATGTTCCGGCATGTCTCGGAATTGCCAAATATTCAATAACTTTATTGCCTGTGAGTCCTTCCCGGGTTAATCTGACTTGATTGTCTACTTTGGGATCATATACTTCAAAATCATCCGGGAATTTAATTTCCGGATTAGAAATCAACTTCAGGTTACCTGTACCGGATATTACCAGTTTAATAGTAATAGCATCATTGGTTTTCAGTTCCTTACTGTTGATAGAAGAAGAAATATTGAACTCTCCCACTCCACCTGAAAAATCTGCAGGTTTACCCGTAGGAAGCGGATTGACATTTATTGCTATCTTAGGAGTGGAAATATTTTTTTTAATTTCAATGACATTACTTCCTCCATTGAAGAAGGCATCAAAAGGATCATCTGATTGCACAGGTTTTCCGATAGTCATCTGGAACTGTGCCGGATCAATATATAGCTTTCCTGATTGTTGTGGGAAGAGAACAAACTGGCGATAAACCGTTGTATAGTAATTACGTCCCTGATAATGCTCCGGAGTCCATCTTGCATTAGTTGTCATTTCTATTTCTTGAGAATGGAAACCTTTAAAGTCGGGCAATTTCGCATTATTAAGTTGTAAGTTGGATTCTCTGGTGTATATTTTATAGGTCAGGACAAAAGCCTCCTGTTCATACACATTTGTTTTACTGGCACTTGCCATAATAAAAAGGTCCTGATTAGAGACACTTGTACTAGATGAGGAATGTATAGAACCACTACTACTATTATTTTGCCCGTTATTGCCACCTTGATCTTGTGGCAATACTTTAATCTTTACTGAGTTTGACACCATTTGGTCACCATCGGCAACAATGGAGGCACCGGGTATTGTGTATTCTCCGGCATTATTAGCCATTAATATGTATGTAAATGTAATACTACTAGTAGATGTAACATTACCATTCACTATTTGAGTACTACTTTGTTGTGAACGGCTTGGACCCATCAATACATCAAAACCTTTGATTGATGGTGCCCGAAAATCTTTCACTTTTTGTGTAGTTACAATATACGACAGCCTGAATTGTTCGCCTACTACCACTGCATCAGGAGCAGAAGCAGTAAAAGACACCTTATCAGCAAACACATGAGTGCTATATGCTATCAATGCCATCAATATAATAATCAGTTTTTTCATTGCTTATGAAATTTATATCATCAACTTTATATTACCAATCTTTTTCCAAGCGACCGCCTTGCATAACTTTTTGTTGTTTCTTCACTTTATCCTGCACATCTTTCTCGTCCTGCATGACAGAATTCAGTAATTGTTCAGCATTCTCCTTCGACATCTGATTGTCTTGTTTCTTTTCAGATTTCGGTGGTTGCTGCTGATCTTTCTTTTCATCTTGTTTCTGATCCTTCTGTTTGTCTTTATTCTGGTCCTGTTTCTGATCTTGTTTTTGCTGATCTTTGTTTTGGTCCTGATTTTGATCTTGATTCTGCTGATTTTGTTGGTCTTTCAGCATTTTCTGTGCAAGAGCCAAATTGTACCGGGTTTCATGATCGGTAGGATTATTACGCAGTGACATTTTATATGCATCTACAGCTTTGGCATAGTCTTTACCAGCCTGGAAAATTACCCCCATATTGTGATAAATATGGGCGAGTTTCATTTTATCTTTTTCTATTTTGCTGGCCGATACATATTGTTCCATGGCATCCTGAAACTTTTGCTGTTGCGAAAGGGTATTTCCCAAATTATACATGGATACCGTAGACTTGGGATTAGCTTCCAAGGCCTTCCGGTAGTTCACCTCTGCATCAACAAATACGCTATCATTAAACAGACGGTTTCCCTTACGGATATAGTCGCGTTCTGCTTTCTGAGCCGATACACCAGCTGCCGCTAACAGAAATACAGCGAATAGAATATATTTACTTTTTAACATACGTATAACTATTTCTTATTAGAAAACAGGTGAATGTTCTTAAATAAAGGATTTTTGCGATCCAGAATTAAGATTTCTGCCAATAACAATAGTAGAATAACCCATGCAATAGCCTGGAATTGTTCGTTAAACTCCGTATATACTTTCGACTCTACATCAGACTTCGCCATTTTATTCACTTCTTGATTGATGGCCTTTTGGGCTGAATTAGAATTATCTACTCGTACATATATACCTTTTCCTTCTTTTGCAATTTCCTGACACATAGCTTCATTCAAACGGGTAACAATCACATTACCTTCCCGGTCGCGGCGGTAATCATTCGTTCCTTCCACCGGTATTGGAGCGCCATCAGGCATACCTACTCCCAATACACTTACTTGAATACCCTTTTCTGCCGCAGCTTTGGCAGCTTCCACTGCACCACCTTCATGATTTTCACCATCAGTAATAACAATAATGGCCCGTCCTACCCCTTCTTGCGGAGTGAAACTACGGGCTGCCAGATTGATTGCTTCCCCAATAGCTGTACCCTGTTTAGAAATCAACGAAGGACTAATGGATTCTAAGAACATCTTAGCAGAAATATAGTCACTTGTAATTGGCAGCTGTGTAAAAGCGTCACCGGCAAATACAATCATACCTACCTTATCATTATCAAGCTCATCTACTAATCTGGATATTAATCTTTTTGCTTTTTCTAAACGGCTAGGCTGTACATCCTGCGCTAACATAGAGTTTGAAATGTCCAAAGCAATAATTACCTCTACTCCCTTACGTTTAACCGTTTCCAGTTTTGAACCGAATTGAGGGCGTGCCAGTAATACGGAGAACAAACCAATAGCAACAAAAATAATCCAGAATTTTACATCCGGACGATATTTGGATACGTCAGGCATTAACTGAGCTAACAAAGTCGGATCTCCGAAACGTCGGATATTCTTTCTCCTCTTGTAATTGGAATACAAGTAGAAAGCTGCTAAAATAGGTAATAGCAGCAATAAATATAAATATGTAGGTTCTCCAAATCGAAACATCTTCTTACTATTTTATGATTGGCAAATAACGATTGACAAACATCCTTATGGAATTTTCTTGAGTACCGAATTACGTAATAGTACTTCCAACAAGACACAGAGGAAAGCTGCTAAAGCAAACCAATGATATTCTTCGTCCCGCTTACTATACTCTTTTACATTCAGTTTAGTCTTTTCCAGTTTATCAATTTCTTCATATACTTCTTTAAGCTTCGAGTTGCTAGTAGCCCGGAAATAGTTACCATCTGTCGTTCCGGCGATCTCTGTCAATGTCTTTTCATCAATTTCTACCGGCATACTTACATATTGCACCGTATTTCCGACTGGATAAGGATAAGGAGCCATTCCATTGGTACCTACTCCGATGGTATATACACGAATACCAAAGCTTTTTGCTATTTCTGCCGCTGTCATTGGCGAAATATCTCCCTTATTATTAGTACCATCCGTCAATAGGATAATAACTTTGGATTTTGCTTTGCTATCTTTTAAGCGGGTTACAGCATTTGCAATACCCATACCGACAGCAGTACCGTCAGTGATAAGACCACATTTGATATTATGTATCATATCCAACAATACAGCATGGTCTACAGTCAACGGACATTGGGTAAAAGTTTCTCCTGCAAATAATGTAATACCGATATTATCATTGGGACGTCCATTGATAAACTCTGCAGCTACGTCTTTAGCAGCTTCCAGTCTGTTCGGCTTCAAGTCTTCAGCCAGCATACTGGTAGAAACGTCGATAGCCAGCATAATATCAATTCCTTCTATCTCACTGTTCTGCCACTTATTAGTAGTTTGCGGGCGTGCAAGAACCAAAATAACCAGTACTAAAGCAAGGCAGCGTAATAGAAATGGAACATGCAACAAATAATTCTTATAACTTTTAGGTGTATGTGCATATACCCGGGCATCTGAAATTTGAAGAGTTGCTTCACTTTTCTTTTGCTTCAGGATATACCATACAATATACGGTATAAGCAATAATAGCAAAAACAGATATTCAATATTGGCAAAAACCATTTTATTTATGATTTAACAGTTTACTATTTAGTATTAAGCTATACATCCTTTATACAAAAAGATTGTATAACTGTAGACCTATATATATAAAGGTACCGATCAATGCTGCTGATAACAATGCAATTCCACAAATCAGCATAGCTTTAACACGTAAAGAGCGTTTCTCAATGATTGTGATTTCCGTTGGTTGCGGTTTCTGATTTTCCTCTTCCGGCTGTTTGGTCTCATTGATAAAATCAATGGCATTGATCAAATTAGCATCGTTTTCATTCATCTGAGGATTATGCTTCGCGAACTTCACCAAATCAGCAGTCTGGAACAATAGTTTTAGGTCTGATATGGCTTCTTTATCATTCATTTCCAATAACTGATCGATTATTTCAGAAGAAGTCATTTCCAATGCATTAAATCCGAAACGGTCCTTAATATATGTACGAATAGCATCGGTTAGTTCGGTATAGTACTCCTTCGATTGCCCTTTCTGCCATACCTTCTCTGTCTTGATACGTTCTATCTCTTTCATTGCAGCCTGATGTGGCGGCAATTTAGGTTCAACTTTAATTTTACGGATAATCGGTTTATTATCACGTATACGAACAATCAGATAGATCAGCAGGCCAAGCAAAGGTAAAGCCAGGAATGAACAAGCGATCAATCCATACCAGTCTTCCCATGCGAAAGGAGCTTTCATCACAGGTTTTTGTCCGAAGAACTGGTCCGGATGTAAGGTGTCAACCGGCATTGAATATACTTTTAATGCCAAAGCTTTGGAGTTGTACACTTTCCCATCTACGGTAACTGGCATTGGCGGCAGATAATATAGAGCAGAGTCAAAAGAAGTGATAATGTACTCCTGCGTAATCACCATCCGCTGACGATCATTCAGGAATTGTGTATCTGGTTTGACTGTTTCTATAATTTCCACACCTCTTACCAATGTGTCAGTGTAAGCAGGAAAAATAGCACGCTGTTTGGCATCCATGGCTACTTGCAATTGCACTTTCGCCTGTTCGCCGATCAGTATCTGCAGTGAATCAATTTTTGCTTCTACTGTAACAGACTGTGCTACTGCTTTACTGACAAACAATAGACCTAATAATGCTATCAGAATAATATTTCTATTCATCTTTGATTCCATTAATTTCGTTTGGCAAATAAATTCAACAATGCCTTTACGTAATCCTGATCGGTTCTGACGGATACAGCATCTACGTTGCTTTTGGTAAAAGTATCGTTCAGTTCAGTCTGCTTTTGTATCCACCAGTCGCGATGTGCCCGGCGTACAGCTTTGGAAGAGGTGTCAATCCATTGTTCATGCCCAGTTTCTGCATCTTTGATTCGCATCAGTCCTACTGGAGGAAGATCACTAAGTCTCCTGTCGTATACTTGCAATGCTACTACATCATGTTTCCTGTTAGCAATGGTCAGCGCATTCTTAAAGCTTTCCTGGTCAATAAAATCTGATAAGATAAATGCAGTGCAACGTCTTTTCATTACGTTTGTCAAATATTCCAAGGCAAGACGAATATTTGTGCGACGGCTTTCCGGTTGGAAATCAATCAATTCTCGGATAATATATAAGATATGTTTACGTCCTTTCTTGGGAGGAATAAACTTCTCTATCCGGTCTGAAAAGAAAATCACACCTATTTTATCATTATTCTGGATGGCAGAGAAAGCAAGAGTAGCAGCGATTTCCGTCACCATATCTTTCTTTAGCTGCTTGATCGTACCAAATTCCAAACTTCCGGAAACATCAACCATTAACATAACTGTCAGTTCACGTTCTTCTTCAAACACTTTCACATAAGGTTTATTGAAGCGCGCAGTCACATTCCAGTCTATGTCACGTATATCATCACCGAATTGATATTCACGGACTTCCGAAAATGACATACCCCTACCCTTGAAAGCCGAATGATACTGGCCTGCAAAGATATTGTTAGACAATCCTCGTGTCTTTATTTCAATTTGGCGAACTTTTTTTAGTATTTCACTTGTTTCCATTTATACAGTAGTTAATTAGTAGGTAGTTAAGTAGTCATGCATAGATACTTATGACTACTTATTGACTGTATTATAACTACAAATTAGGGCACTTCAACCTTATTCAGAATCTTACTGATAATTTCGTCCGAAGTCATGTTGTTAGCTTCAGCTTCGTAGGTCAATCCGATACGGTGGCGAAGAACATCATGTGCTACAGCACGTACATCTTCCGGAATAACGTAGCCGCGACGTTTGATGAATGCATACGTACGAGCAGCTAATGCCAGATTGATAGACGCACGAGGTGAACCTCCGAATCCGATCATATCTTTTAGTTCCTTGAGGTCATATTTATCAGGGAAACGAGTTGCAAATACAATATCTACAATATAACGCTCGATCTTCTCATCCAGATAAACTTGACGAACAACTTTACGTGCTTCAATAATTTCATCCGCTCTTAGAATAGGCTTCACATTAAACTTCTCACCATTGATATTCTGACGAATAATCAATTTTTCTTCTTCCAACTTCGGATAATCAATGACTACTTTCAGCATGAAACGGTCAACCTGTGCTTCAGGAAGCGGATAAGTACCTTCCTGTTCGATAGGATTCTGAGTTGCCAATACAAGGAAAGGTTCCGGTAACATGAATGTTTCTTTACCAATAGTAACCTGACGTTCCTGCATTGCTTCCAGCAAAGCACTTTGTACTTTTGCAGGAGCACGGTTAATTTCATCAGCTAATACAAAGTTTGCGAAAATAGGTCCGCGCTGCACTTTAAAAGATTCATCTTTCTGACTGTAAACCATTGTACCGATAACGTCTGCAGGCAATAAGTCCGGCGTAAACTGGATACGGCTATATTTCGCATCAATCAGAGAAGCGAGTGTCTTAATAGCCAAAGTTTTCGCCAAACCAGGCACACCTTCCAAGAGGACATGGCCATCGGAAAGTAATCCGATAAGCAGTGATTCAACCAAATGTTTCTGACCAACAATGATTTGGTCCATACCTGTCGTAAGATTGGTAACGAAAGCACTTTGTCTTTCAATCCGCTCATTTAGCTCGCGGATATCAATTGATTCAGCCATAAATACTTAATATTTTATTATTTAAATCCCATTAATTTTATGTAAGCCTTGCCTGTGTCATAAGGCTTTTTATTTTGCCCCAAAAGTACGCCATATAATTAACGATTGCAACTAATTTTTATTAAAAAACAATGCGAAATCTTTAGATTAAGGTACTTTCATACGCTTTTGTACATCCATAACACTTCACCCGACCAATACAGGATTTGCATGGTCGGGTGAATGGATTATAACTACTTATTCTTTTGTAAGTTCCGGTATTTCAATAGTTGTGCCATACGGTACATTGTTGGGGTTCTTAATAACCTTCGGATTGTGTTTCACAATGTATGGCCACATTGCCTTTGTACCATAAAAACGTAAGGAAACCCTAGTCAAAGTTTCTCCTTCTTTGATTGTATATTTCGTCTTAGTTCCTGTAATCTTATAAGATGCTGAATCCAGATAGACAGGAGTAGCAGGTTGTTGTGTGACCGTTTGAGGTTCTGCTTTAACAGGAACAGCTTCTTCTTTTTTTGGGGTAACCGGTTGTGTCGTGGTAGCGACTTTGGATACATCAGGCGTTATTGCCTTTGCAGTATCCTTATGTGCAATCGTATCAGAAAGCTGCGCTTCCGGTTGAACGGGTTGGGTGGTTACAGGTGGCATATCCATTGCATTCTTGTCAGATGAAGAAGAAAATAAATCCGGATAATAAATAAAAAGAATGACACCTCCGCATAATAGCAAAACGACTACAATAACAGCTATTAAATAAGGTACAGGAGATTTTTCCTTCACTGGGGCTGTCTTTTTAGAAACCGGTTGGGATACTTGTTCCGGTTGGACCGGTTTTATCATTTCTTTTTCAGCAGGAGACACTATGGGAGTCACAGGTTGCAGATTTGCTTTTAGAAGCTCTTGCTCTATAATCTTTTCGGCAGTGATCTCTTCTTTTTCTTCTTCTATAGATGCTGCTTGCTGCTCATCGATTATCACTTCCTCTTCCGGAACCTCTTCATCTTCCAGCTGTTCTATCTTTTCTTCGATATCAGTCTCTGTAATGGCTTCTTCGGACTCTTTAGGAGACGTCTGTTCTGTCGATTCCTGTGCTATTGCAGATTCCTCAGTAATAGCAGGTTTTTCAATAGACTCTTCCACAGGTGGCTGACTGGCTATTTGCTCTTCCTGAATCGGCTCTTCTTCCGAAAGACCATCATCAGTACCTTCATTTTCTTCTATCACAGTAGTTTCAGAATCACCACCCACCTCATTCAAGACTGCCTGTGCTGATGCTTCCTCTCCTGTTTCTTCTTCCTCAGTCTCTTCTATCGGAGTATCTTCCAGAATTGTATTTTCATTCAACACAACAGTCTCAAAGTGTGCAAAAGGTTTATTTATCGTATCCCTTAGATTTGCATCCGGAGAAAATGAGACTTTTGTATGTCCTTTTATCTGGAAACGCTCTCCTGTGTTGACATTGACACTTTCCCGGCTATCTACATCAATAAGTTTGAAAGTTCCCAATCCTTTGATTTTTACAGTCTTTTCGTTTTCCAAGGCTTGCTCTATCAAGAGAAAAAACTCTTTAACAAACGCTTCGGCGTCTTTCTTGGTCATGCTATGTTTGGCTGCCAATAAGTCAGTAAGGTCTTGAATTGTTAGTCTTTCATTCATAACGGGAAATATTTATTTAAACTTATCTTTCAATGTATTGCTAGGTCTATACGATAATACCAATTTAGGTGGAACCAGCATGCGTTGTTTGCTTGCCGGGTTGATTGAGATCCGTTCCGCTTTCTTTTTCACTTCAAAAGAACCGAATCCTTGAATTGCAATCACATTACCTTCTTCCAATTCTTGTGTCATACTGGACAACAAAGAATTCATCAATTCGGAAGTATCTTTGATTGTATATCCCAATCTTTCCGCTAGTTCGGATGTAAATTCCTTATTATTCATAGTCATTTATAATCTTTGCATATAAATCAAAATCGTCCGCATTCACCACTTCTACCTGATAAAACTGTCCGATCTTAAGCTCTCTCTCTGAACGATCAATCAATACTTCCGGATCTACTTCCGGTGAATCAAACTCTGTCCGTCCGATATAATAATCTCCTTCCAGACGATCGATTATAACTTTCATCTGTTTACCGATCTTTTCTGCACTTAACTCTGCCGAAATACCTTGTTGGATATCCATCAATTCATCAAGTCGGGCTTGTTTAACCTCTTGTGGGATAGAATCTTCGTATGTTTCTGCAGCATAAGTCCCTTCTTCTTCGGAATATGCGAAAGCGCCCATCCGATCAAAACGTACTTTACGTACAAATTCTTTGAGATCTTCGAAGTCCTCCTCTGTTTCTCCGGGATGTCCTACCATCAAAGTCGTCCTCAGGTGAATGCCCGGCACTTCTTTACGGAATTGTTCGATCAATTGGTAAGTATCCTCTTTGCTCACTTGTCGGCGCATTAACCTCAACATATTGTCACTGATGTGCTGAAGGGCAATGTCCATGTATTTGCATACATTGTCACGTTCGCGCATAACCCGGAATAAATCTGTTGGAAAATGTGCTGGATAGGCATAATGCAAGCGAATCCATTCCACCCCGGGTATATCAGAAATACGTTCAATCAATTCCGGAAGCATTTGTTTCTTATACCGGTCGATGCCATAATAAGTCAATTCCTGTGCGATCACTTGAAATTCTTTCACGCCTTGCGATACCAAGTATCGTACTTCGTCCAGAATTTCTTCCATTGGTTTGGAAATATGATGTCCTGTAATAATGGGGATAGCACAATAAGAACATTTACGGTCACATCCTTCTGAAATTTTCAGGTAAGCATAATGCTGGGGAGTTGTCAATGTCCGTTCGATATATAATTCATCGTGATAGACCTTTCCCAAGTCCTGTAAAAGCTCCTTCCAATTAAACTTCCCATAAAATTTATCTACCTGTGGTATCTCAACAGCTAGTTCCTTGAGATAGCGTTCGGAAAGACAACCCATCACGAAAAGTTTCTTTAAATCCCCTTCTTCCTTTCTTTCAGCGAACTCCAGAATCATATTTATGGATTCTTCTTTGGCATCACCAATGAACCCGCATGTATTGATTACCGCAATTTCCCCTTGCGGATTTTCAGTGTCATGAGTTACGCTGTATCCGACTTCCTCCAATTGACGCATCAGCTGCTCGGAGTCAACCAGATTTTTAGAACATCCTAAAGTAATAATATCTAT
>CDZE01018231.1_pt1 | contig 25717 bp, 14 predicted proteins | sample 557341 | NCBI WGS metagenome assembly CDZE01 (sample SAMEA3182109, study PRJEB8094) | gut metagenome | biome: human; feature: gut; material: Stool; isolation source: human stools | place: Canada | collected 2013-04-23
TGGTCGTCTCACACCGCGGCGACTGGCGCAACTGGCCCGAAAACTCGATCGACGCCATCGAGTCCGTGATCGCGATGGGCGTGGATGTCATGGAGATGGATCTCAAACTGACCAAGGACAGCGTGCTGGTGCTCTGCCACGACAAGACGATCGACCGTACGACCAGCGGAAAAGGCCGAGTCTGCGACATCACCTACGACTCGATCCGCCGCTGCAAGTTACGCCGGGCACACAACGTCGTTACCGACGATCTGCGGATGCCGACCCTGCGCGAAGCGCTGGAAGTCTGCAAAGGCCGCATCGTGGTGAACATCGATCAGGGGTACGAATATTACGACCTCGCGCTGGCCGTCACCGAGGAGCTGGGCGTCACGGATCAGGTGCTCATCAAGGGCAAGCGTCCGGCGGAGGTCGTGGCAGCGAAGTTCGCCGCCTATCCGCACAACATGATGTACATGCCGGTCATCGACATCCTCAAACCGCAGGGACGCGAACTCTTCGAGGAGTACCGGAAATCGGAAAAGCAGCCGTTGGCCTACGAGGTCTGCTGGGACGAATATACGCCCGAGGTGGAAGCCTGCATGAAACGCATCGCGGACGGCGGTTCGAAGCTCTGGGTGAACTCGCTTTGGAGTTCGCTCTGCGGCGGATTGGACGACGACAGGGCCTTTGAAGGCGGCCCCGCCGCAATTTACGGAAAACTGATTGAAATGGGCGCGACCCTGATCCAGACCGACCGCCCTGAATTACTGATCTCGTATCTCCGTAGCCGGGGGCTGCACGATTGACTCGCTGAAACTTATGAAAAAATTACTGATTCTGCTACTGTGCAGCGCCCTTTTCTACTCCGATCCCGTCTTCGGATGGGGACGCGAAGGGCACGAGACAATTGCCAAGATCGCCGAACGCAACTTGACGAAGCGAGCGAAAAAACGCATCGAAAAATACCTCGGAGGGCACTCGATCGTCTACTATGCCAAGTGGATGGACGAATACCGCAAGACCCCCGAATATGCCTTCACGGACGGCTGGCACACGGCGCCTGTCGATGCCCGTCTCCATTACTCGGACGAATTGCTCAACCCGAAACGCGGCAATGCCATCTACGGACTGGAATCCGCCATACGCATCCTCGAAAATTACCGGGAGCAAAGCGATTCCACCGTGGCCGTCAACCTCAAATACGTCATTCATCTGGTGGGCGACATGCACTGCCCCGCGCACATCAAGTACGCGACCCACGACATGAAATACGACGTGCTTTTCGAAGACAAATATCGCAAAGCGCACAAGTTCTACGTCCACAGCGTCTGGGACAACGAGATCATCACCGTCTCGCGTATCTGGTCGGTCAGCGAATGGGCCGATGAACTGGACCGTCTTCCGAAAAGCGACAAACAGGCCATCGCTGCCGGAACGCCCCGCGACTGGCTGCACGATGCCGCCGTATGCTGCGAAGTGCAGTTCGAATGGGCCAAACCCGACGCCCGACTGGGACAGGACTTTCTGAACAAGGCCCTGCCTCTGGTCGAAAGTCAAATCCGAAAAGCCGGATACCGGCTCGCCCGTTTGCTGAACGGTCTTTTCGATTAACGGACTTCGGAATTCATGAATCGGATCAAGGAATTTTATCGCATCAGTCGTCCGGCTCCCAAGCGGGAGCTGGACGACACTGCGTGCGACAGGTACTACCGCCGTCTCCGGCTGCAAGCATTTACCGCCGCGACACTCGGATACAGTCTATACTACGTTTGCCGAACGAGTCTCAACGTCATGAAAAAGCCGATACTCGACAGCGGTTCGCTCGATGCCTCACAACTGGGCGTCATCGGGTCGGCGCTCCTATTTGCCTATGCCGTCGGCAAGTTCGTCAACGGATTCATCGCCGATTACTGCAACATCAAACGCTTCATGGCCACGGGTCTCGTCGTTTCGGCCTCGGCAAACGCGCTGATGGGCGTACTGGGCCTCGCCCAGTCGGTCATCCCCACGGCCGTCGTCTTCGTCGCCTTCGCCGTAATGTGGGGGCTCAACGGCTGGGCGCAATCGATGGGCGCACCTCCGGCAATCATCTCCCTCTCACGCTGGTATCCCCTCAAAGAACGCGGAACCTACTACGGATTCTTCTCTGCAAGCCACAACCTCGGAGAGTTCTTTTCATTCCTCTTCGTAGGGTCGATCGTGACCTTCGCCGGATGGCAGGCCGGCTTTTTCGGATCGGCGGCGGCGGGAGCCATCGGGGTAATCGTCATCCTCTGCTGGCTCCACGACACCCCTGAATCCAAAGGATTGCCTCCGGTCGAGACTCTGGCGCATGAAAAGTCCCGGTCCCAAGCCGACAGATCCGTGAAGGAGATCCAGAAACAAGTACTCAAAACCCCTGCGGTATGGATATTGGCGGCTGCCAGCGCCTTCATGTACATCTCCCGCTACGCCATCAACGGATGGGGCGTACTGTTTCTGCAAGAAGCCAAAGGGTTCTCCGACAGCGAGGCCATCTCGATCGTATCAATCAACGCCCTGCTCGGAATTCTCGGAACCGTACTTTCGGGTTGGTTCTCCGACAAACTCTGCAAGGGAGACCGAAAACTCCCCGCCCTGTTATTCGGCATACTGAATTCCGTCGCACTGACATTGTTCCTGTACGGCGGTACAGAGGTGTGGGTGAATGTGCTGGCGATGGTACTCTTCGGAATCGCCATCGGCGTACTGATTTGTTTCCTCGGAGGTCTGATGGCCGTGGACATCGTCCCCCGCAAGGCTACCGGCGCCGCATTGGGCGTCGTGGGAGTAGCATCTTACTGCGCAGCCGGCATTCAGGACGTAGCCTCAGGATGGCTCATCGACGCACACATAACCGTCGCCGCCGACGGCACAAAAGTCTATGACTTCGCTCCCGTGGCGTTCTTCTGGATAGCAGCATCCGTCATCTCATTTCTGCTCCCGCTGCTCAACTGGAAATCGAACGTCTCCGACAAGCAGGCGGAATAGGGCAATTGATCCTCTTCTTCTTCGGCTCGCTTCTCGGAAGCGAGCCTTCTTTTTGCCGCTCCCGCTCCGAAAGAGCGGACGCTCAGACCCGCGACGAACCGGCCTTCTCCATCGCTTTTCGGAATCGGCGACTTCTCCCAGACAGAGTTCGCCCCGGCAGGGCCATACGCACGTATGACCCTGCCGGGGCGAACCGAGGAGGACGGAAAGCCTCCTCTGAAATCCGAAACTACTTCTGCATGTAACCCTTGATGTAGTGGTGGTGCGAACCGAAACGCTCGAACGCCGCACGATCCAACTCCTCCTGTGCCGAGGGGTGGGCGATCGAGATCACCAGACGGGCGCGCTCCTGCAACGTCTTGCCGTAGAGGTCGACCGCACCGTTCTCGGTCACCAGCCAGTGGATATGGTTGCGGGTCGTAACGACGCCGGCTCCCGTATCGAGCACCGGAGCGATCTTCGATACGCCCTTGGTGGTGATCGAAGGCATGGCGATGATCGCCTTTCCGCCCTTCGACAGCGAAGCGCCGTAGACGAAATCGACCTGACCGCCCACGCCCGACCAGAACTTCGTACCGATCGAATCGGCGCAGACCTGACCCGTCAGGTCGACCTGGATGGCCGAGTTGATGGCCACGAAGCGGTCGTTCTGCGAAATGACATAGGGATCGTTCGTATATCCCACGTCCATCATCAGCACGCCGGGGTTGTCGTCGATGAAGTTATAGACCTCCTGCGAACCCATCAGGAACGTCGAGACCATCTTGCCCGGATCGGTTTTCTTGGCCTCGCCGTTGATAACGCCCTTGCGTACGAGCGGCAGCACGCCGTCGGCGAACATCTCGGTATGGATACCCAGGTTCTTATGGTTGCCCAGCTGCGCCAGCACGGCGTTGGGAATGGCTCCGATGCCCATTTGCAGCGTCGCGCCGTCCTCGATCAACTCGGCGCAGTGCGCGCCGATAGCCTTCTCCACGTCGCTCGGTTCGGAGAACTTCGCCTCGACGAGCGGCTGGTCGTCCTGCACGAACAGGTCGATCTTCGACAGGGGAATCATCGCCTGACCGAAGGCACGGGGAACGTACTTGTTCACCACGGCGATCACATGGTCGGCGCATTCGATGGCCGCCAGCGTAGCGTCGACCGACGTTCCCAGCGAAACGTAGCCGTGCTTGTCCGGCGGGCAGACCTGAATCATCGCCACGTTGCAGGGCACCGCACCCGACCGGTACAGCTTCTGCGTTTCGCTCAAAAAGATCGGAATGTAATCGGCGTAGCCGCTCTGCGTCACCTTCCGGACATTCGCGCCGACGAAGAGCGAATCGAGCTGGAAGACACCCTCGAACTTCGGGTCGGCATAGGGCGCCGGCCCTTCGGTGTGCAGATGGTGCACGTGGACGTTCTTCAACTCGCCGGCCTCGCCGCGGGCGCACATGGCCTTGATGAGGCACTGCGGGGCCGAAGCCACCGAACTCAGATGGACATGATCGCCCGACTTGATGACCTTCACGGCCTCCTCGGCCGTTGTGAATTTGATCGGAGTATTCATTACTGCCTTTTTAAGTTTGAGATTAGGTATTTAAACAATCGATATTATTTGCGTTTCACTTCGACCTGCTCGTACCCCTCGACGATATCGCCCACGCGGATATCGTTGAACGACTCGATATTCAGACCGCAGTCCTGTCCCGTGGTCACCTCCTTGACGTCGTCCTTGAAGCGTTTGAGCGATCCGAGCTTGCCGGTGTAGATGACGATGCCGTCGCGGATGACGCGGATCGGCGTCGAGCGCTGCAACTTGCCCTCGCGGACGATACACCCGGCCACCGTGCCGACCTTCGTGATCTTGAAGATTTCCAGCACCTCGACCGAGCATACGATCTCCTCCTTCATCACCGGTTCGAGCATACCCTCGATCGCGTCCTTGATGTCGTTGATCGCGTCGTAGATGATCGAGTAGAGACGGATTTCGATCTCCTCCTTCTCGGCCGTCTTGCGCGCCGCAGCCGACGGACGCACCTGGAACCCGACGATGATGGCGTTCGACGCGGCGGCCAGCAGCACGTCGGACTCCGAAATCTGTCCCACGGCGGCATGGATGACATTGACCTGCACGGTCTCCTTCGAGAGCTTGATGAGCGAGCCGGCCATCGCCTCGACCGAACCGTCCACATCGCCCTTGACGATGATGTTCAGCTCCTTGAACGATCCGATGGCGATACGGCGGCCGATCTCGTCGAGCGTCACGTGCTTCTGCGTCATGATGCCCTGCATGCGCTGCAACTGCTCGCGTTTGCTGGCGATCTCACGCGCAGAACGGTCGTCGTCCATCACGTTGAACGTATCGCCCGCCTGCGGAGCGCCGTTGAGACCCAACACCTGCACCGGCGTCGCGGGCCCCGCTTCGGTCACCTTCTTGCCGTTCTCGTTGAACATCGCCTTCACGCGGCCCGTATGGATACCCGACAGCAGAACGTCGCCCACATGGAGCGTGCCGTTCTCCACGAGCACCGTAGCCACGTAGCCGCGCCCCTTGTCGAGCGTCGACTCGATGACCGTACCGGTCGCCTTGCGGTCGGGGTTGGCTTTCAGATCAAGCATGTCGGCTTCCAGCAGCACCTTTTCGAGCAGTTTGTCGAGATTGAGCCCCTTCTTGGCCGAAATATCCTGGCTCTGGTACTTGCCGCCCCACTCCTCGACCAGATAGTTCATCTGGGCCAGCTGCTCCTTGATATGGTCGGGATTGGCGTTGGGCTTGTCGATCTTGTTGATCGCGAAGACCATCGGCACGCCGGCGGCCTGCGCGTGGTTGATCGCCTCGACCGTCTGCGGCATGACGCTGTCGTCGGCCGCCACGATGATGATCGCCACGTCGGTGACCTTCGCGCCGCGGGCACGCATGGCCGTGAAGGCTTCGTGTCCCGGCGTATCGAGGAAAGTGATCTTGCGGCCGTTGAGCACGACGCTGTACGCGCCGATGTGCTGCGTGATACCGCCCGCCTCGCCTTCGATGACGTTGGTCTTGCGGATATTGTCCAGCAGCGACGTCTTGCCGTGGTCGACGTGTCCCATGACGGTCACGATCGGCGGGCGCGGCACGAGGGATGCCTCGTCGTCGACTTCGTCGTCGGCGATCGCCTCCTGGATGTCGGCCGATACGAACTCGACCTTATATCCGAACTCTTCGGCCACGACCACCATCGCCTCGGCGTCGAGACGCTGGTTGATCGAAACCATCAGGCCCAGGTTCATGCAGGCCGAAATCACCTCGTTGACCGAAACGGCCATCATCGTCGCCAGCTCGCTGACGGTGACGAACTCGGTCACTTTGAGGATCGAACGCTCCTTCTGCTCGCGCTGCATCTCCTCGTTCAGGCGTTCGGCCACCAGCTCGCGTTTCTCCTTGCGGTACTTGGCGCCCTTCGACTTGGCACCCTTCGAGGTCAGGCGTGCCAGCGTATCCTTCACCTGCTTTGCTACCTCCTCGTCGCTCACTTCGGGACGCACGACGGGTTTCACCACACGGGCGCCCTTCTTCTTGTTGCGGCCATCGCCCGGACGCGGCTGACCGCCGCCCCTGCCGGAGGCATTGCCGCCGGCCTGCGAACCGCCGCCGTTACCGCCGCCGCGGCCCGCAGGCTGCGCGCGGTTGACGTCCACCTTCTCCTTCGACAGGCGTTTGCGTCTATGCTTGCCGCCCGGCACCATGGCCGAAACGTCGATCTTGCCGAGCACCTGAGGGCCCGTCAGCGTCTCGGTCGCCGGACGGAAAATATCGTCTTTCTTCTCGGCCTGCCGCTCGTCGTAGGTCTTCTGCTGCGCCTCGGCCGAAGCCATGGGCCGTACCGGTGCGGGCGTCGGCGTCACCGCAGGCGCCGCAGGGGCGGGCTTCCCGACCGCCGGAGGCGTCACGGCCGGCGCTGCCGGCTGCGGCTCGGGAACCTCGACGGGCGTCGGCACGACCGGTTCGGCCGGAGCGGGAACCGCCGCAGGAGCGGGCGCCGGCGTCGGAGCAGGTTTCGCCGCAGGGCGCGGAGCCGGGGCCGGCGTTGCAGCCGGAGCCGCCTTCGGGCCTTTGCCCGAGAGATCGATCTTGCCCAATATCTTGGGACCCATGCTCGCCACCTCGTCCTTCACGCTGATGACGTTGCTCTTGACCAGCAACTCCTCGTCGTTCTTTCCGCCCTTGCCCTTCGCGTCGTCGTCGAGGGTGACGGTCGCCTGCTTCTGCGCGATGCGCTCGCGGATATTGACACGTTCGCTGTTGACGGCACGGCCCGCGCCGAACTCTTTTTCGAGAAGGGCATAAGTCTCCGCATCGACCAGCGCATTGGGCGATCCGTCGCTCTTGACCCCCTTCTTTTGCAGGAAGTCCGTGATGGTGTTGATGCCCACATTGAACTCCTTTGCAACCTGGATGAGTCTTATTCTTCTTTCATTTGCCATATTGTCTGTTCTCCTTTCTTTGTCTCGTTATTCGAATTCGGCTTTGAGAATCTCCACCACCTTCTGGGCCTGCTCCATTTCCAGATCGGCGCGCGAAGCGATCTCCTCGACCGAAAGTTCCAGCACGCTCTTCGCCGTATCGCATCCGACGGCTTTCAGCGCGTCGATGATCCACGCATCGATCTCGTCCTTGAATTCGTTCAGGTCGACGTCCTCCTCCTCGACCTCGCGGTAAACGTCGATGTCGTAGCCGGTGAGCATCTTCGACAGGCGGATGTTCAGACCGCCCTTGCCGATGGCCAGCGACACCTGATCGGGTTTGAGATAGACCGAAGCGGTCTGCTTCTCCTCGTCGATGGTGATCGACGAGATCTTGGCCGGATTGAGCGAACGCTGGATCATCAGCTGGGTGTTGGTCGTATAGTTCACCACGTCGATGTTCTCGTTGCGCAGCTCCTTGACGATGCCGTAGATGCGCGACCCCTTCATACCCACGCAGGCGCCCACCGGATCGATCCGCTCGTCGTACGACTCGACGGCCACCTTGGCGCGCTCGCCCGGTATGCGGGCGATCTTCTTGATCGTAATCAGCCCGTCGGCGATTTCAGGCACCTCCTGCTCGAAGAGCCGTTCGAGGAACTGGTTGGCCGTACGCGAGAGGATGATGCGCGGCTGGTTGTTGTTCATCTCCACGGCCTTGACGATCGCCTTGATCGTATCGCCCTTGCGGTAGAAGTCGTTGGGAATCTGCTCCGCCTTGGGCAGGATCAGTTCGTTTTCGTCCTCGTCGAGGATCAGCACCTCCCTTTTCCAGACCTGGTAGACTTCGCCGGTGATGATCTCGCCCACCTGCTGCGAATATTTCTCGTAGAGGCTGGCCTTCTCCAGATCGAGGATGCGCGACGCGAGATTCTGACGCAGCGACAGCACCGTGCGGCGGCCGAACGACGAGAGCTTGATCTCATCGGCATACTCGTCGCCCACCTCGTAGGTCGGATCGATGGCCTTCACCTCCGAGACGGCGATCTGCGCGTTGGGATTCTCCACCTCGCCGTCGGCCACCACCGTGCGGTTGCGCCAGATTTCGAGGTCGCCCTTTTCGGGGTTGATAATCACGTCGAAGTTTTCGTCCGTCTCGTACTGCTTTTGCAGGGCGTGGCGGAAAACGTCCTCCAACACGCCGATCATCGTGCTCTTGTCGATGTTTTTCAGCTCCTTGAATTCAGCGAAGTTGCTGATCAGATTCAGATTATCCATGTTGCGTTATCTTATTTTTATTATTTTGATCCGTCTACTTGAAATCCAGGTACTCCTTCGTATATTTCACCTCGGAGAAGGCGTAGCGTTTGACCACCTTCACCAGCTGCTTGCGCTTTTTGCCCTCGACCGCCTGCTTCTCCTCGTAGGAGAGCGTGATTCCCCCGGCATCCGCCGCATCGAGCAGCGCACGGATCTTCGTGCCGTTCAACAACAGCACTTCGACCGGACGGCCCACCAGCTTGCGGAACTGCCGTTCGCATTTCAGCTCTTCGCCGATACCGGCCGAAGCCACCGTGAGCGAAAAATCCTCTTCGTCGTCGACCATCGCTTCGTTGACGGCGCGGTTGACGGCGGCGCAGGTTTCGAGCTGCACGGAGGTGTCGCTGTCCAGCAGCAACTCCACCTCGTTGGAAGGGGAAACCTTACAGCTCACCACAAACACATCGGTACCAACGAGTTGCTGCTCGGCAAGCGCCTTGATTTTCTGACAATCGATCATAATCGTTTCGGATATATTTACGAAATAAGGGGACTCCTGTCCCCTTACTGCTTCTTTTCACGCCACAAATATAGTAAAATTTTCTTCTACCACAAATATTTACGAAGAAAAATCGTTCCGACGCTCCCTTCGGCCGCCGCGAACGGCTCGGAAAGCCTCCGATACGGAGCGGTTTCGGGTCAACGGCGCGTCTCCGGGATCGGAGTCGGAAACCGTGCTCCCGCCGTTTCCTCGGAATTCCGCACCTCCGTTCGCCGGAACGATGCCGATCCGCTCGGCGGATGCACGGCAGGGCCGATCCGCCCCCTGACCGGAACACGAAGGAACCGTACCGCGCGGCAACCGGAAATTCCGCACGGTACGATTCCCCAAGATTTCGGCTGCGCGCTATGCGTGCGAGCGCTTCGACACGCATAGCGCGAGGATGAACGAAAGGGCCGCGGCTGCGATCCAGAAGAGGGCTGCGGCCTCGAAATCGTAGCGAGCGACGCCGTCGACGACCGTTTTTCCCTCGTTGATGAGCCACCCGCTCACGATGTCCTGCAACCCCGCGCCGATGTAGCTGGCCATGCCGACGATGCCCAGCGCCGCGCCGGTTGCCTCGCGGGGTACGATGTCGATGGCCATCAAACCTCCGAGGAAGCAGATCAGCACGCCGATGGCCATACCGAAGAGCACCATGCTCAGCATGTTGACGAGTATGCCGTCGCCCGAATAGAGGAACAGACACAGCGCGACGGTATTCAGCACGCCGAAACCGAAGGCCAGCACATTGCGGCGTCCGTGAAACAGCGTATCGGACAACCAGCCCGAAAAGACCGTCCCGACGATGCCCAGCAGCGCGTTGACCGAAATGACCTGTGTGGCCAGAGCCAGCGAGTAGCCCTTGACCTCCTGCAAGAACAGCACGCCCCAACCGTTGACGGCATAGCGCGAGACATACATGAAGGCGCTCGACAGGGCCAGCACCCAGACGAAGGGATTGCGGATGACCGAACGCTGCAAGTCGGAGGTCGAACCGTGGTCATGGCTCTGTCCGGGCGACTCCTCGCCGGTCAGCACCTCGATCGGAGGCAATCCTTTGGATTCAGGGGTGTCGTGAAGCAGGAAGACGATCACCGCTACGCCCAACACGCCCGCCACCGACGAGCCGACGAAGCCCCATTGCCAGCCGAAGATGCCGACGACGGCCCCGACAAAGAGGAACGACAGGAATTCGCCGAGGTTGTGGCTGGCGCTGAAAAAACCGTAGTAAGTGCCGCGTTTGCTCAGGGGATACCACCTCGACAGCGCGATGATCGCAGGCGGTGCGCCCATCGATTGCGCCCATCCGTTGACGCCCCACATCACGGCGAAGGCGACGAACAGCGTCATGTTGCCCGCCAAGCCCGCGCCGCCCGCGAACCCCAGCACCCCGACCAGCAGGTTGGCGACGGCCGAGACGCACAGTCCGGCCGCCATGAAGCGCTTGATGTTGCTGTGGTCGGAGAGAAAGCCGTTGACGAATTTGCCGATGGCATAGGCGAACAGCAGCGCCGAACCGATGATACCCAGCTGCGTGGCGTCGAGCGCCCCGCTTTCGAGAATCGGTTTCTTGACCACGTTGAGACTCGTGCGGCAGACGTAATAGAGACTGTAACCGACCGTACCGGCGATGAAACTCTGGAAGCGGAGTTTCCGATACAGTTTCATGCGCGCCGCGTCGTCTCCCGCGAAGGGTGCCGACGGCGCGCTTTTTCGAAAGAAAGAGAGAGGGTTCATTCGGTTGTTTACACTAGGTGTTTCGGAATTCAAAATTGTCCCATAAAACGACATAAATAACGGTATCGTTCGGGAAAGTAGTCGTGCAGGAGACTTAATCTGTTCAAAATAAGCGATATGATATTCTGTTCCGTCCGTAAAATAGTAGATGGAATTCCGATTTGTCGTGCGATACGCTCGCGACTTTTTGTCCGAACTCCGGTCGGTCCCTTGTTTGGCAAGCCTGCGGAAACGAAGGCGGGAATCTACTTTATTCGAAGCCGGCCGAAAGAGGAATCCGCTGCCTTCTAATATTTTGCAACGTAACAAGAACTCTATTTTTCTCTTGAGATTGAATTCGAAGCGCTTTATGGAATAAATTTGCAAACTGATAAATTGATAAACCCCGCTATCCCTGATCGTTCCATCCGGCATGATTTCGAAAAAGAACCGGACTTCGACCCAAATCTCACCCGCAATGAAAAAGTTACTTGCATCCTTATTCTTTGTCTTCGCGACGTTGTTCACGTATGGACAGCAGTTTCATGTAGCATCCTATAATATCCGGTATGCGAACCCGGCCGATGAGCAACGAGGCAATGGGTGGAGCCAGCGATGTCCGGTCATCTGCAATCAGATCGCCTACGAATCGTTCGACCTGGTCGGCATGCAGGAGGTTCTTAAATCCCAGTTCGACGACTTGTCGAACCGTTTGTCTCGTGACTACGGTTGTATCGGAGTCGGCCGCAACGACGGCAAAACGTCCGGCGAGTACGCTCCGATATTCTATAAAAAAGATCGCTTCATCTTGCTGGATTCCGGCTGTTTCTGGTTGTCGGAAACTCCCGATAAGCCGAGCGTGGGATGGGATGCGAAATATCCGCGTATTTGCAGTTGGGCACAATTGCAGGACCGAAACACCGGAAATACCCTGTACTTCCTGAATACGCATTTCGATCACGTCGGAAAGCAGGCTCGGAAGGAGAGCGCCTGCATGATCGTGAAGTGGATCCGCAGGCATTCGGACTGCGGAGAGACGATTCTGGTCGGAGACTTCAATGTGGATCAACGCAGCGAAAGCTACCGGGAACTCGTAAAGACTGGATTCCTGACGGACTCTTTCGAAGCGGCACCCATTCGCATGGCTGCCACCGGAACGGTCAACGGATTCGACCCGCAGAGATGGACCGGCCAGCGTATCGACCACGTTCTGGTCACTCGAGGCATCGAAGTCCTCCGCTACGGTTTGCTAACGAACCCCTATTGGTCGGTGGACTGCGCGGGAAATCGGGAAGCCCGCCTGCCGTCGGACCACTATCCCGTCAGCGTATACCTAACGATTCCGTAACTCACATCCGGTTTCCACGAGAAATTCACGGCAGATGTTCCGATCGACAATCCCCTATGAACTTTTAACGATATCATGAAAATATGAAAAATGCCATTACAACTCTTTTGACACTCCTCGTGCTGGTTTCGTGCAGGCCTCATCGTACCGGCTCGGGGATGATGTTCGAAACAGATTGTCCAAAAGTAAACGAAGCGTGGGAATTGGCCGTGAAGACGGTCCGTTACAATATTCGCGACAGCATTCTGGCGGCAGGTGCCGACTATGGCGGAGAGTGGACCCGCGATGTGGCCATCAATACATGGAACGGGACGGATCTGTTCATCCCCGAGGTGATGGAACGCTCCCTGTGGCATGTAACCGACGGGCGACGAACCGTCGGACATCAATATTGGGATAAGATCATTTGGGTGCAGGGAGCCTATTATCACTATCTGCTTACCCGCGATACGAATTTCCTGAAAGAAGCCTATATCTGCTCGCGCAATACGATGAAACAGCTCGAGACGGTGGCTTACGATCCGAGCTACGGCCTGTTCACGGGACCCTCGGTGTTCAACGACGGCATATCGGCATTCGAAGAACCCATTTACGATGCATCCAAACCGGACCTTTCGGGCGTCATGCGGCATAATACGCAGAATATAAAGTGTCTGAGCACGAACTGTGTTTATTATATGGCGTATCGGGCTTTGAACGAGATGCACCGGATATTAGGAGAAACCGAGCATGTCGAGTATGCAGGCAAAGCTGAAACATTGAAGGAAAATATCCGCCGAAATTTCTTCAGTCCGCGGGGAAAACTCTATTATGCTATCGACGAGCAAGGCGGAGTTCATAAGCATCAGGAGGCATTGGGAAATGCCTTTGCCATTCTCTCCGGTATCGTAACCCCTCTGGAAGGACACTTGACGCTGATTCGAAACGAAACGACCGAGTACGGAGTCCCTTCGATCACGCCGACATTCAAGCGATTTTCCAAAGAGCGTCCCGGACGGCACAACCGTTTGATCTGGCCCTTCGTCAATGCCTTTTATGCAGAAGCCGCCTTGGTGACCGGTGACTGGGATATTTTCGAACACGAATTCAGGGCGATGGCGGCCTTGGCGTTGGATGAAGATAAGGGAAATTACAATTTCTATGAGATATTCGATCCCGAAACAGGGAAACCGGAAGGTGGAAATCAGGCCGGCCGCGCCGTATGGCACTCCCGCCGCCACCAGACTTGGTCGGCGACAGGATACATGACTATGGTCTGTCAGGGTATCTGCGGCCTTCGTCCAAATCCGGACGGCATAGAGATACGGCCCTATCTGCCGAGAGGAATCAATCGGCTGTCTATCAAAGGACTAAAATTCGGGAAGATGACACTCGACATCGACTTGCAGGGACAAGGTTACCGAATCGTCGATTTCCGGGTCGACGGCCGGAAATCCGCGAATCATTTCATCGCGGCGGACGAGACAGGACGGCGACACATCGAGATCCGGTTGGATCGGCCTCGATTCCCGTGATCGCGCCAACCCTACACGCGTCTGCCCGAAAGCGGTACGGAGAATCCTCCGCACCGCTTTTTCTTTGCCCGAAGGTAAAGAACGCTCATACGGCCGTTCGATTCTGAAATATCCCGCAGCATTCCCTTTTCCCGTTCGGATCACTTGCTCGTGCCGACACGTTCTCCGCCGATCTTTCGCACCCGGATTTCGAAATCATCGCGTGAGACGAGTGCGCAATTGCGCACTTTTGTGCGATAATTATATACGGTAGAGATCGAGCAGCGCAGGAACGAAGCGATCTTGGCACTATCGGTAATACCCAGCCGCAGTAACGCGTAAATGCGAAGTTCCCTGTTCAAAAGATGCCCGGATTTGGGAACGATCTGTTCATCTTTTTTCAACAGGGCATTGAAATCGGAGACGAAATTGGGATACATCCCCAAAAATATGTTGTCGAAATGGGTATACAGTTCGTCTATTTCATGTTCGATCAACCGGTTCGATTTCAATTGCTTGAAAAGTTCCTCCATTTGCCGGTTTACAGCCAGCCTGTTCAACGATTTACGGTAGGTTTCGAATTTGTCGATGTAGTTCGAATGCAGGTCGAAGAATTGAGTGATATACTGTTCCTTGACCATATTCGATTCGGTAAGCAGACTATTCGTTTCGATGATTTCCCGGTTTTGCTCCGTCAGTCGGACATTGCTCTCGGAGAGTCGCTCCTTGATCTTGGATATATTTTTCATCTGTTTGAGGATCTGAGCGATAAGCAAAATAAGAGATAGGGACAACAAACTGATGAGTAGTAGCGACCACTGAAGGTTGTGTTTTGCAGCGGCCTCTTTATCGCGAAATGCGGCGTTGACCATCGTATAAAACTCCGCCATTTGCGTGGTACGAACCTGCGCACCGCCGAATACGGCATCCTCGATGGCAGACTGGGCATATTTGAAAGCCCGTTTCTCATCGCCTGCGTCGAAATAGATAAGTGCTAGATTTTGAAGGGCGGAGGTCTCCTTGATAGCGCACCGGATGTCCGTTATGGCAGAAATCGTGTAGTATTTCTTGGCCAGATCGAGTCGGTTCATCCGTTGGTAGAGTTTGGCCAGCTGATGATTCGAACTGGCATAATCGGGAGTGTCTCTCGGCGTTTGAGCGAGAAGGTCCGCAAGTATCCTTTCGGCAAGAGCGTAGTTCGATGGATCGCCGCTGTTCATAAGCTGTGTCACGCGATTCGAACGATACGTTCTGGATCGGGGAGCAGCTGTTTTCATTAGCGAATCGCGTAGCGCCGTCTTGATATCATGGTATTTGTTCGAGCTGGCCAGACCGTAATGGTCGTAAAATTGGATGCAGACTTCGTAATACCTGCTGAGCATCTCTTCGGGGAGCTGCGAAGGATCGATCGATTTCAGAACCGCCTGGGAGTCGATATACCGGCCGGAGAAAGAGTATAACGGCGCCAGTTGCAGCAGCGATTGATATATTTTTCGAGAGGATTTGAGTTCGCGAGCGATTTCGAGATTCCGCTCGACGTAGCGCACCGCCGAATCGAGGATGTATTTTCGGTACTCCTCATAGAGTTTCAGATTTATATCGTACTCATGTTCTGCGGAGAGCGAATCCGCTCGAAGCATCCGTTTTGCCTCTTCGATCGTTCGGTCTTTTTCCCGGATGAATGATACCTTGTTGTCGATAGCATGATCCAGGCAATCGGTCAGTTCGTCCGGCTTTTCACCGTAACAACCTGAAAGTCCGGATAAACATATCAGCAAAACTACGTGAAAGAATCTTGTTTGTGCTGACGACATACCGAGCTTCATATCTTAGGAGTTTATATTTGATGTCATCAGTATTTCATTAAAATCAGGACACTGATGAACTGATTTGACAAATCTACTGCAATATCTGAAAGATGTTTTAGTACCTGGTAGGGGCTCTTCTCAATTATACAAATTCAATATGCTTTGACAAATTTACTAACTTCAATGAGAATAATCGTATCTGATATAAGATTTATGTAGTTTATAAAGACGGTTCCCGACAATCAATCTATTTAAAACTTGATTTAAAGGCTTCATAAATCTCATCAAGTGAATAACCGGGTATGGGAGACCTCCAGAAAGAGTTACTGTGCCCACCTCCTTCACCATCTTCGGAAGGATAAACGATAACCGGAGGAATCATCACACTCGTCGAATCACGGGCCTCCATTCCATCGAGATCGATCAACCGGATCGGATTGTTCCCGCAGAAAACATACGGACTATGGTATTGCTGCAAGGGATCTTGCGAGAGCCACCGTCCTCGTTCTCGGTCGTACATTCGGGCGCCGTAGTCCGAGAACGGCAGGCCTGCGAACGATTGATCCTCCTTTCCGTTGAAGCGGTCGCGGTTATCCGAAACAGGCAGCGACGCGGTATCCCACCGTTTGCCGAACGGTTGGTAGTCGTTGCGTTCGAGCACGTTATCCTTGTCTGTCGCCACGACACGCACGCTTCCTAAATGATCCGTCAGGGAATAACGCACCTCGGTGTCGTTGCCGCTTGTTGCTACGATCCGCCCGCCGCTGAACGCTGCACTTTCCAATCCAATTGTATTGGCATGCTTCTCATATACCAAAGAACCCCAATAGTACAAGCCGTTCTCTTCGGTGTCCGTCACCGAAAGTTTCGTACCGTCTGCAAGGTACGAATATTTCGCGACAATCGTATGTTATCTACATCGAATAATATTCTTTATTCCACTTAGTCTTCGATTAGTATGAACAAAGAGGAGCGAAAATATTTTCGCTCCTCAATATAGTCTCTCAATATGCAAATAAGCCCTTAAGAATTTTAAGTTTATGTCATATAGTCAATCGATATTTCGTAATTGACCTCATTAACATTGATATCAATTAGCTACGAACTATGATAAGAAATGCGAAAAAATCATGAAAATATTAGGAGCATCATTCATTGTATAAACTTTGATCTCTATAATATTCTACAAGTGTGAATGTATTCTTTGCAGCATCATATTCATAGGTTATATCAGTATATCCCTCTGTCCAAGAATGCAATGCATACGGATTTTTATTCTTCCAATAAGAAAATTCTTTAAAGTGATTTGTAGAATTTACCAATTTTGTCTTTTCGTAATCTCCCAGCAGAAAAATATAGTGCCCGTAATAATGAATATACGCAATCTTATCGTTATTGTTTCCTATGATTGCTGATTTACCTTCTAATGGTATAGGCGTAACTTTAATATTAAATCTATGTCCACTTAGTTGCTTAATACTGATAGATATATACCAATTAATAGAATATTCAGTACAGTATTCTTGTTCATATGCTATAAAATCTCGAATAATTGTTTTAAAACTATTATCATAAATTTGAAACTGTTCAATAGTCCGATGGGCAGAAATATACGGCTGTGTATTTCCCGTTATCGCACAAGCAATAGATAGAATATAACAACACAATAAAGATTTCATAACCTTAATTTCTAATTAATCCATAACCAATCTTGGCTCTTCATATGGTATACAATCTCATAAGTCTGTTTCTCTTTATTATATACATGTAAAAAATTGTTTTGAAAATGCACGTTCCGGCCGTTTACGAATTTTTAAATATGCGTCGTTGTTATGATTATGAGTAATGAAGAGCACTTACAAATGATAATTTTCGATCAATTTATCTTGAAAATTTCGATTTTGTCCGAATTCTTGTTCTAATAAGGGCTCCACTTCCTCAAAACCTGTTCCTCTAATATTAAAAGCGTCTTTAAATGCCGGTATGTATCTGTCAATACACCCTATCAATTTTATTGCTGGATATTCACATAAGTAAATTCCCCAATTCGGATTTGCTCCAAAAATATAAAAATTCGATAAAATCAATCCAAAATGAGGATCGAATGTAGTTTCTAATCTTCTAAATGCATCAAAGCCTTCGCAAGTTTTTATTACTCCTTTAAATGGACTATCACTTGCATATTGGTTATCAATATGTTCAAGCAAACATATATACTCTTCCCCGATAGTATTTAATACACTCGAAAATTTTATATATTCATTTTTATTGTCCACGAACGCTCCTCCCGATGTAATTAAGAACTTAAACTCCCTATTCACAAAAATCTGAAACGGAAGATGCGTCTTGGTGTATTTGTCTGCTATATGGAAAACTGCTTGAATATTCTCACAGAAATTTTTCATGTTCATTCAATATTAATACCGGTTTCTACTCTAATTTTAAAAAGCTGTCCTTGCTTATTTATGTGAATTGTTGGTACCCCTGTCGTGGAAGAAGAATATTTAGTTATAATAGTACCATCAGGTAATCGAAAACTATTTTTTCCTATTCGCTGTCCTCCTTGTGAAATGGATTGAAAAATTTCATCTATATTGCCTATTACACGACCTTGTCTAACTCCACCTTTTAATCGCTTCAATTCTTTTGCAGCAGAAATCAAATCGTCTGCATTTTTATATATTTGTTTTTTTGTGGATTTTGTAATATTCCCTGAAGACCTAAATAATTTTGATATACCCCACGAGATTGCAATTGAACTCCACAGATTCATTCCCGTGACTAAATTATTATTGAATGTCGAATTTACATGACCGGTCGCATTATTCCACATTTCACCCCATTCAGCAGCAGACCACATAAAGAGTAATACCGCATTAGACAACGGGTTATTTCTATAAGTAGTAACTGTTATGGGGTCAATATCAATAACTTGTACTGAGTCTGTTTTGTGTACAGCCATTCCTGACGGGTCAATGTAGCGGATTGGATTATTTCCACAAAAACCATACTGCGTACTACTGAAATAGTCCTCGGATTTGGGATCTTGCGAGAGCCATCGTCCTCTTTCTCGGTCGTACATTCGGGCTCCGTAGTCCGAGAACGGCAAGCCTGCGAACGCCTGATCCTCCTTGCCGTTGAACCGGTCGCGGTTGTCCGAAATTGGCAGCGATGCAGAGTCCCAGCGTTTTCCGAAAGGATAGTAGTCGTTGCGTTCGAGGACGTTGTTTTGGTCTGTCGCCACGACGCGCACACTGCCCAGATGATCCGTCACGAAATAACGAACCTCGGTTTCATCGTCGACCGTCCCCACGATCCGCCCGCCGCCGAACCGCGTACTCTCGAATACGCGGTCGCCTCCGGCATCCGCACGGTAGTATGTAAAAGAACCCCGATACGCAAAACCGCAGTCGTCGGCATTCACCGCAGTGAGTTTCGTACCGTCTACAAGATAACAATAATTTATGACATTCGCATCGTTGTCCGAGGTATATTCAAGCAAATTCAGACAATTATATGACATATCCAGTCCTCGCTCCCAGTCTTTTGTAACGTTACCGTTCGCATCGTATTGATGCAGTTGAACGGTTAGGGGAAAAACGATCCCTTTCTTGGGGACAATAATCTCTCCGATACCTACGTCCTCCCGTTCGAAGACTGTTCCCGGACAATACGAAACAAGTCGATTCCCCGAATAATTATAGCTGCTGTTCGATACACAGGCGCCATTCTCATAACGAATAAAAGTTTGAAGGTTTCCGTTACGGTCATAGGAAAGACAGCGTTCCACATTCTGCCGTGTCTTCTCGTTGTTTACATACTGGTCGGTATTCGTCAGCTGCGAGAGGTCGTCATAGGTGAAGTTATAGCGGTTCTGCGGGCCGTTGCCTGTCGGGTCGCCCTTGTGCTGCCACTGCCAAGAGGTGATGTTGCCCGTATAGGATGGCGAAACATCATCTATGCGTCCCCACTTATTATAGTAGTCCAAAGACATATCGAACAGTTCGCTGTTCTTCTCCGTAAACCAGCCCTGAATATTGTATTCCATCGTCTCGTGAATGGCGTGCGTTCCTGTACCATAGGTCTTTCCAGAGAGCTGACCGACAGCATCGTAGCTGTAAGCCACCACGGCCAATTCGCCGCCGTTCACCTGTGTCGTCTCGCTTAATAACCGCCCGCGATCGTCGTAGGTGAAGGTGCGGTCGAACGATCTTTTTAGCTAAATAGCATAAAAAGAGGAGCAAAAAAAGCTCCTCTTTCAATCAAGAATCTTTATTTAGTAAGTTTCTTATGTTTTCTTTCTCTTAGATAAATTAAACATAAAAGAACCGCAGATACAGATAACACAGGCAATGCTCTTTTCAAAAATCTTATAGGATTACTATACATGAAATCTTCTGACCATGCCATTACAATAAAAGAAAACGACAAAATGAACATAGTCCAAAGAACAGGCTTTATTAAAATAGATGTCATATTTCCACAAAATGGCATTATTTTTACATGTGGAAATTTTTGCTCCAATAAGGATAGCAAAATAAGAATTCCGGCAGAACCAAGTATGAAAGGTATAATATAATAAAAATCCATCAGTCTCAAGCCTTTCATTGTTGGATAAAGTCCCCAATGTAATAATCCTCCAATAGCTATAAAGAGGGTTAACAAATAAATTCCTCGAAAGAATATTTTTGCCAGTATCAGAGCAATAATATAGAATGTCTCCAAATCTTGTTTCATAAATCAATTTTTGCTATTTATATAATCGATAACTCGCGATAAAAATACCTGAAATTGCGCATTAGACATTCCCGTCAAATCCAAATCAATACGACCACCCAAATTCGACCAATCTCCGGATACGATCTGATGGACATAGATCGCAGATTGAGTAATACGTTCGGAAGCTCTCGTATCTCCCCATACATCAGCGATTTCATCATGTTCTTTCATCGACACCCCAGCATGACCATAACCATCTTGCAGAGCATGTAGTCCTACGCCAAACATCTGGATTCCGACATTGTTTTTCACGAAAGTGGCCAAAGAACCTTTGTTCGCAGAACTTAATATGTTTTTCCATCCGAAGCGCATACCTCGCAACTGAGCATCTCTCTTTGAGATTCCTCCTTCCCGTCCTTCCGAGTATGCTTGGGCTTCCCAATTCGATCGCATCGAATGCCGGATATTGGCATTCTCGTGCGGAGAACTCGGATCCCAATCCGTCTCCTGGGAGATGGCAGTTCCGCTATGATCTATACTTGAAATTTTCAGAAGAATTTTCTCTCGATAGTGAAATACATTGTTCAAAAATCTAACACCTCTACTTGGATTATCTGCATACATAGAAGCATAATACGATAATAATTCGGCTTGCTGTCCAGTTATGCCATATTGTGCCAACGCTTTTCGTGTCATCAAATAATGATTTGTAACCGACCAATTTCCGTCAACATCGATATTATTGATCGGATTATTCCCGCAGAAAACATACGGACTATGGTATTGCTGTAAGGGATCCTGTGTGAGCCATCTTCCTCGTTCTCGGTCGTACATTCGGGCGCCGTAGTCCGCGAGACAGTCTCCGATGAATACTTGATCCTCCTTGCCGTTGAAGCGGTCCCGATTGTCCGAAATTGGCAGCGATGCAGAGTCCCAGCGTTTTCCGAAAGGATAGTAGTCGTTGCGTTCGAGGACGTTGTTTTGGTCTGTCGCCACGACACGCACGCTTCCCAAATGATCGGTCAGGAAATAACGAACCTCGGTTTCAGCGTCGACCGTCCCTACGATTCGTCCGCCGCCGAACGGCGTACTCTCGAATACACGGTCGCCTCCGGCATCTGCACGGTATGTAAAAGAACCCCGATACGCAAAACCGCAGTCGTCGGCATTCACCGCAGAGAGTTTCGTACCATCTGCAAGGTACGAATATTTCGCGACAATCGTATCGTTCCGCATGGCTTTTTCTAACAGATTCAGATTGTTGTATGCAAAATTCGTTTCCAACTCCATGTCGTATGTCAGATTGCCGTTGCGGTCGTGCGCATAACGTGAATGCAAGATAATCCCCGGATCGACAGGATGTACGACCACACTCGTGTCGATGATAACTCCGGCAGCCAACGCAGAGGCTCCATTGTCCGCCATAGCAGCTCCAGGAACTACGATAGCCGGACCGCCAGGCTGACTATCGATTTCATCCCATGCGATCACCTTGTCTTTCTCCATCCGGTCGAGCCGGTTGCCGGTGTAGGTATAACGGCGATTGCTGCTCTGCTCGCCGTTCTCATAGCGGATCATCGTCAGCAGGTTTCCATTGCGGTCATAGGTAAGGAAACGTTCGACATTCTGCTTGTTCAATTCCCCGTTCACATACTGAGTCGTATTCGTCAGCCGCGACAGGTCGTCGTAAGTGAATTCATACCGGTTCTGCGGGCCGTCGCCGGACGGGTCTCCCTTGTGCTGCCACTGCCACGAGGTGATATTTCCCGTATAGGAGTGTCCGAGCGACATGTCGAACAACTCGCTGCTTTTCGCAGTCAGCCAGCTTCGGATGTCGTAATCCGACTGTTCTTCAACTGTGCCCAACATACGCCCAGACAATCGTCCTAACTCATCGTACTCATAATCGACAACGGCCAGCTCGCCACCGTTCACCTGTGTCGTCTCGCTTAATAACCGCCCGCGATCGTCGTAGGTGAAGGTGCGGTCGATGTCGTCGGTCTTGCCCGCGCGGGTGTAGCTTTCGCGCTGTACGATGAGGTTTCCCACGAAATCGTAGCGCTGCGAGGTGCAGAGGATGCCGTCCTCGGTGTCGCGCTCGACGGTCTGGATCAGACGTCCTTTGTAGTCGTAATAGTAGGCGCGCTGGTGATAGCCCGTGATCGTATCGTTGGCCAGCACGGCGAGTTTCTCGTAGGTCAGCGAACCCGTGGCATTGTCGTAGCGCAGCGATTCACCGTCCGTGGCCGTCAGACCTTCGATCGGCTGGAAATCGAGCCCTGCCGCCTGCACCTCCGATGGATAGGTGTCGTAAACATATTTCCGCAACGGTACCGAAGAGCTCAAATAGGGCGGTTCGACAGATTTGATCGGCTCACCGATCGAGACGCCAGCCTGTGACCTTATGGGGATCAATTCCGCTTCGACAGCGAGGCTCTGCTCCTGCACCCGTCCCAATGCATCGTACGAATAGCTTATCCACTGCTTCTTCGCGCGTAGGTTGCCGTCCTGCGACACTCGAAGACGGTCTCCTTCGTCGTAGCGCATATACTCCGCCTCGCGTCCGGGCATCCGTTTCTCGACCATGAGGCCGCGATCGTTGTAGGTGTAGACGTAGCAATACTTTTCGGCGAAATCGTCGTCGACGGGGAATGTCTGCGAATCGCTGAGCAGGTAACTGCCTTCGGGCGTGACGACCCACCGCAGCCGGCCGTAGTCGTCGTAGACGGAGTAGGTGTCGATCGGTTCGTCGTCATCGAACGTGCGGCTCAGCAGCGTCCGCCCCAGTCCGTCGGTGAAGCTCTGCACGACATGGCCGTCGGGATCGGTCGTCACGGTGCATGAGAGCGTTCCGGCGTCGTGGCACCCCTCGCAGACCAGTTCGCCGTCGACGCCCACTGCGAGCCATCGCACCTCGTCGGTGTCGTTTGTCCGGTAATCGAACTCGGTGTAGAGGACTTCGTAGTCTTTCATGTAACCGGGCAACGCCTGCTTGCGTACGCGCCCGAGCGGCGACGCCTCGTAGACCTTCTCCGTGAAGGAGCGCTGCGCATCGGCCTGTCCATACAATGTGCCGTAAAATGCCTGCTGGTTCGTCAGGGCCGACGCCTGTTTCCGTCCGCCACTCGACCGAGCCGCATAAGAGAGGTAACTTTTGGCGTCTTCACGCAGCAGCGCGTCATAACCGATCGGCGTTACCAGATCCCGACCGTCAGGCGATGCTGCGATCTGAATCGACTGTTCGGGCAATCCCAGCCCATTGTAATAGGCGACATCGGACGCCGCCGGCTTGTCGCCGTTGAAGGTTCTGGTCAGAATCCAGTTCTCGTCTTTGTCGAGAGCCAGTATGCCGTCGTCATACCGGGCGCCGTCGAGTTCCTTTTCGTCACGGAGCCCGTTCTCTTCGTAGGCCGCCGTGACGTGGTAATATCCGGTGGCTTTCGGGGCGTACAGCGTGATGGTCTCTCCGTTGCCGAGCACGGTCTCCTGTTCGATTCCGTCGCGATAGAGCGTATAGACCACGTCGGGTTGAGAGTTGCCGATATTTGCCACGACAACGGAGGCTGTTTTATCGTAGTGATAGACGACAGGAAGTGTTCGTACTGAGCCACCTCCGGACTGATGTACTTCCATAGCCATATTGTCGTCGAAACGCAAATTCGTATAACTGCGTATCGTCGCATTCGAGAGGTTGGGCGGACAATAGATCTCCAAATAGAGTTTCCCTAAATTTTCGTCGTAACCATAAGAGATACGCATATGTGGATTCCATTGGCTTGAATCTCCCGAATTGTAAATTGCGAACGGCGCATCGAAGAAGGAAATGTCCGCAAGATCGTCGACTGGATACATCGTACCGTCCTTCCAATATCGGGTCAGTGTGTATCGATATACGCCGCCGTCGGGATCGGCTGCGAGAACCTCTTCGCCGGCATTGTAGACATACTCGAATGCCTCGTAGTACTTGATTGAAAAGTCCGAATCCGGGAAGTCGAACCGGTACGTGCCCGGAGTAGAGATGCGATAGGTATAGTCGCCACCCGTACCGAGGAAGAAGTCAGTCTCCTCCTCGGAATCGTCCTCGTAGGTCCGCCATAGGAAATAGCTCTTGTCGAACTCCGTGTCGTGCAGATGAATTTCTGCGGACTGCCCCGGACAGATGTAGAAACAGCGGTCGGCCGGCCAGTCGACGGACGGATACGAATACTGGGGTTTTTGCTTGATATAGACGTGACTGGCATAAGTGCCGAAAGCCACCGTGCGTTCGCCGCTCGTGGTGTTGGGATCGAGTTGGAGTTCGACCAGATAGGTTCCTGTTTCGGCGTTGTCGATATACAGGACGCGAACCCAGCGGATCCCATTATCCAGAAGTTGGCGGTTCATCTCCTCGACGGCGTTGCCCGGCGAAAACTCGTCGCCGTCTTCGGCAACGATCGTATAGGACGTATCGTCCCAGGACAGCGAGACCTGCTCCGAGGGCGGTGTCCCGAGATTCGGATGCCAGATCAACTGGGCGAAGGATACGTGCATGCCCGCTACTGCGAGAGCAAGCAACAGATATAGCTTTTTCATGAGTGATTCAGATTTACCGGTTTTCCGTAGCAAAATGATAATCATAAGATTGGACTTGTTCGCCCTTACCGTCTTTGACCGAGATCAGGCGGCCGAACGCATCGTACTCGTAGGTGGTTTCACGTCCCGAAGGATCGGTCATCGAGGCCATCCCCACCAGCGGGATGTATGTCGCCGTGGTGACGTGCCACTCCTTGCGGCTGGTTCGCAGGCCGTCGAGCGCCGCAAGATCGCCCTCCGACAGCACGACCGAGGTACGGATACGCTCGACGGTCGCCGCACCCAAGGCGGTCGTCACCTCGTCGTATGCGGCGTTGCGGATTTCGGCCACGAGGTACTGACCCTTGTAGCCCCACAGATAACAGATCGGAGGCTGTCCCACGGCCTGCACCTCGCAGATGTTGCCGTCGGCGTCGTAGCGCAGCGACGCCCGTCCGATGTAATGCGTGTCGGGCGTATAGGCGCCTTTCCCGCCCGTAGAGCTGCGGTTCGAGAAGCGGAACGATGCGGGCGAGAGGTCGAGCGAAGCCAGCGTCGAGAGGCTGTCGAGACGCCCGTAGAGATCGTAGCGGAACGTATCGCCGTGCGTGACGGTCTCGTCGGTATAGACGACCCGTTCGAGCGGGAGCGAGAGGAGGTTGCGATCGAGCATCGTCCGTACGCTCGACGGCAGGTAGTCTTCGGCGTAGAGCGTCCGCTCGGTGACGGTTCGTCCGTCGGCGTAGGTCGTCTCCTTGCGGCTGGCGGTATAGGGATTCGTGTCGTAATAATAGTTCGTCCGTCGGCGCAGGATGCGTCCGTCGTCTTCGCGCTGCTCGATAACCTCCTCCGAAAGCTGCAT
>CDZE01025130.1_pt1 | contig 25346 bp, 29 predicted proteins | sample 557341 | NCBI WGS metagenome assembly CDZE01 (sample SAMEA3182109, study PRJEB8094) | gut metagenome | biome: human; feature: gut; material: Stool; isolation source: human stools | place: Canada | collected 2013-04-23
TTGATGACACACTCCTTTGTTTTTATTATACTTTGATTGTTTTGTATGTGTCAAGTTTTATTATACAGGATTATATGCGACAGCTTTCCAAGCTCCACTGCGACTTTGAAAAGCAGACGGGCAAGCCGCTGTTCTGTACCTTTTATCTGTGCCTTGACCGTTTCCGTAATCAGTGGGGAGAGGTAGTTTACCTCTTCCTGCTGACGAAGGTAGCCGATGTAAAACTTCACGGCTTTCTCAATAAATTCTGTTTTCGAGGCACAATTATCCTCTTTATACTCCTGTTCGATCTTTTTAATTGTTTCTGGCTGAAAATATACAGCCATTTTTTCTTTTGCCATGAAACAACTCCTTTTTCTTTTACGACTCCTGAAAATACGCCGATTTTTCGCACATTTCTGCACTTACGACCCCTGATTTTCGTAAAAAGCCGTATTTTGACTCCATGAGGCGACCGCCTGAAATATGCACAAGACCTGTGTGAAGACTGCGTATTTACGGCACATTTGCGGTCAGCTTTGCTGTCCGCTGTGAGCGTCATGGCGGCTTCAGACGCCATGACTTTAACCTGCAATGAAATATTTCACTTTCTTCGTCATGCGGCGAATCGGGAATTTGTGCATAACCAACATATCAAGTTCCCGATGTGCTTTTTAACTGATTTCAGAATTGCTCGTTTATCCCTTCGTACACCGCTTACAATCGGCGTGTGTGGCTGATACCGTCTACGGTGGTATGTTTACCCTACTGCGAGTTGGGAGGGCAAATATCGCCGTTGTGTTGCGGTTAAAATTAATTACACTTTTTTTGATTATTGAACATCTCCATTCTTATTCGCAGAAGAGAAAAGGCGGACTGTCAATCAGCGAACCTATCTGCCAATTCTGTTTTGTTACTCACCTCTTAGCAAGTATAGCTATTCTTTCTTCTGCTATTAATAATATTAGTTAGTATTAATCCTTAAAGGTATTGCGCAGTGACACAGAGGGTATCGCAATTCATGATCTGTAATCACGATAAATCAGCTTGTAGGAATTTTCTATCTGCCTGCCGCTTGGCGCATAACGTTTCTGCACTCTTATGAGATCTTTCTTTGCAAGCTGACTAAGTATGCGGTCGATGTTTCTCACGGACATATTACAGGTATGGGCAATATCTCTGCGACTTACCGTCGCACACTTTTCATCGTAATCGTAGTCGCTGTAAAGTACAGTCATCACCATGAACTCCTGCGGTGTGATGTCATCATATATTGCTGCCGGGAATGTCGGTTCAATATATCTTCTGTAGAATTTCTCGTTGACGGTTTTCATATGCATCTTCCTTTCGTTTTTCATTTTTATTTTTTCTTCTGCCCCACAGCAGTACAGTTCCTGTCAGAAAGTCTTGTTTGACTTAAGGACGTTTTTCCAAGCTTGATACGCTCCTGCTCCTTCTGCATGATCTTCGCTGTACTTCGCCGCTTGATATCTCTCCTGCATGGGATTTAATTGTCAAGATTCTTTTTGTCCGTTCACCCTGTAGCCGATGAAAAATACTTTTTTATGCGTGTGTGAAAAATATTTGTATACCTGCACAGTTTTCTGAATTATATTTTAGCTAACTCGACTACTGTTACGATAATCAGCTCTCTCTGCTACTTACTATCTACGTTCTTGCTTTTCTACAACTTTTTTACAAAGGATTTTTTTATTTCGTATGTTTGCACAAAATCAGAACAGATTATTTATGAAGTTTGCTCTCACTTGTATACGGAAAGGAGTCGCCGTTTTGACAACCCTTAATACATAAAGTTTGTAGGCTTGAACAAATTCGTAACAAATTTTATGTAGAGTTTGCTCTTACTTGTATAGGGGAAGAAGTTGAAGGTTTAACAACCTTTTTTCAGTGTTCCTTTAAAAGTTTGTATGATTGACTAATGGACGAAGCAGTGATGGCTTTTTGTTTTTGCATTTCCACAACACGATGCAGTAGTACATGGCACACGGTCTACCGTAAAAAGTAAGGTTATAAATATCTATGATCCGACATAGAAAAACCACTGTCGTGATTGCGACAGTGGTTTGAAAGAATAATTTTTTATGTTGATGAAAGCACATTCAAAAAAATAATGCCTCTTGTGAATTGAATGTATTTACTGCTTTAATCTTAACGCTATTCTATATTATTTTTTTATTCACAATAAGCGATCCTTTCGCTATCGTGAAATAAATAAAATTTCTCTCCTTTATGAAAGTTTACATTAAAATTAGATATTGGAATAAATTTTATATTAGCGTCAAAAGACTCTGATGATATAAATTTAACATCTTCTATCGAAATACAAAAAGTATGTGAAATAGGCTTATCATTTATATCTACAAAGCAAATAGGGAAAATTCGTTTTTCTGAAAACATGATTTTTCGTTTGATCAACGAAAAACCTTTTATCAAAGTAAAATTCGCAGTGCCTTTTTTCCTAGGTATGAAATGTTTCGTTTCCATCTCCAAGGGCAAAGCTATACAGGTAATAGAGTAGATGATCCAAAATATAAATATACTATAAATTGCAAACACATATTTTAAAAAAATAATAAAAGCCAAACCGACAATGGCTCCTAACCCATAGATCCAACCGTATCTATATATTTTGCTATAATTACCACAGTTAGGGCAATGATAATGACCTCTTTGAAAAAATCTGCCATTCAATTCTTCGCCGCACCATGGACACCTTTTGTTTAATTTCATAATAACACCTGCTGCTTTATGACTAAGTTTTGTTGTAATACAATATATTTCCGTTTCTTATCCAAACAACTGTTGAAACTGTTCTCGTATATCTAAAGTGGTTTTTATTAACTCATTAATATCATTTTCTTGTATTGGAAACATTTTGTAATTCCTGATTTCAAATTCTTTTGCTAAATCATTAAAATACATTTTTTATCCTTTCAAATACCCATGTTACTGCTTACATTCGGAAATAATGCCATGTGCAAAAGCAAATCATACATTATCCTCAAAACCATACGAAGTGATTTCATAAAAACAATGTGCTAATATTGTTGGAAATGAATATCTGCGCAGTGTTTCCTCATCAATAGTATAATTTAAAAAATCCGCATAAGGCGATGATGCTATCGAATAAATTGTTTTTGAAGATAACTCGTAGGCGCTTACATCAAAATCAATTGTTGAATCATTCTCGTCAAATATTTCAAGTTTTCTAATATCATCATTTTCGTTTTGAATGTATGCCGTAATAAATATACATAGTTTTTGCCCGTTATATGTCGGATTCATATTAAGTAAATCAAAGAACAAATCTTTATAAAGATCTATATACTTATTGCCATAATGTAGCTTAATTTTTGATATAACATCTTCAGGACTTGCCTTTTTTAATATTTCATATATTCTCATTTATGTGTTTTTTCGAAAACCTCCCAAAATATCTCTCCATTTTCTGTTTTATTACCAAGTAGCCTATAGGCTCCTCCTTTTCCCATAACTTTAACCTCATACATAAATCCTTTTATGCCTTTTCCACTAAGCTTTTTTATTCCCATTGTACCTTCTTTCGTCGCTTGCTTTCCCATAGATTTAAGAAATTTTTTTACAACTCCTTCATCACATTTTTCAAGCATTTCTTTTTTAGCTTTTTTCGAAATAAGTTTCCATGCATCATCTGGAGATGGCTCAAGTATACCTGCAATGAACATTATTGAATGAAATACTTTTTCATCGCTTATGCTAATAGAAGGATTATACTTGTTAACTTCGCTTAACCAATAATCTCGTTCCGCAGCACTGACATCTCCGCCTAAAAACCAGGCAAATTCATCAGACGCTGCACCTGAAATTGATTTTGCAATATCTAATATTCTTCCTTTTCCAGAAGACATAATATCTCGTATTTCATCAGCCCTATTAGCAATATCTATTTTATCAGTATCAGTAACTGCTAAGTGCCATGCCAGTTCCAGTTTTAAAAGTTCGACTTGAACAGTAGTAGAAAACTTTTCATCTGACGCTGTCCATATACCCGTGCATAAATAAGGATCACATGGTTTTGAATCATTGACATCTAATATACCATCCCCATCCGTATCCCCATTATTAGGATCGGAGCTATACTTGAAAACAACGGTAGAATACGTGATATATCCGCCGTCCGCACTGCCGACCTTAACGGTCTTTGACTTACCTCCGTCAATAGAAATCTCCTGACCGTCTAACAGATCGTCATCGTCGCAATCCGAATTTTCAGGGTCGGTATAAATAACCTGAGCATTGGAAATAACCAGTCCCGAAACCTCAAATTCATCCGGTAGACGGTCAAAATTGAAATGATTATCTATAACGCATAATTTTTATTTTTGCCGTACAGATTTTAGTCTGTACGGCAATTTTACAATATCTATTATTTTGAATGTTTATCACATATACGAGTTTGATATTAAATCACAATATTTAATGGAAACATAATTACTGCTAATATGCAGGCTATGCCATCTAATAAGGCGTAATTTATTGGATTAATCAACATCAAAATCACTGATTCCCTTAATGACTTTGGATCACATTTAAATAGCAAAAACATATTTGACACAACCGTACTTATTATTGCACCAAAAATTATACCTATAAAGGAAAGTGCAAAGAACGATAAACAAGTTATGATCAATGAAATTAATATAACTATCAATATTGAAATAATATGTCCTGTCACATTGATTTTATTTTGATAGATTAAAATTAATGCAAGTAATCCACATATAATACCAATGCTCCCTCCTATATTCAAAATTATAGATTGATCATTTTTCATAAAGGATGATGCAATAATTACAATAATCTGCGGAATAATGACAAAAATAATTGGCACTATCATCGACATGATTTTTCCCTTTTTCATAAAATCAACTCGCTTTTAATTTGTGTAAATAATCATTAGCTAAAAAGTAATATGTTTCCGGCATATGACCGTTTACCATACCTCCTATATTTATAATGCCGGTCTTTGAGTCCGCACCAGATTTGCAAAATTCATTTTTAGCTTTTTGATACTTTTCTGCTACTTTAAAACCAACAGTGCCTTCCTCATAATGCAATATATGCCACTTCAAAATCTCGAACCGCTTTTTCTCTCCAAAAGTCTACCATCTTTGATATCTACGATAAAATCCGTACCGTAAAAATCATTGACAATCACACTGCCATTTTTATATGAAAGCCCAACATATGGAGTGTATTGCAGCTTTGGAAACCTTTTTTTTGCTGATTCTATCTGCCAAGTAATTTTACCATGAAAATCAACTGAGTAAACATTATCATTATTATCAATGTCATATGGAGTTTTTATTAGTACAATTACCTGTGAATCAAGAACAAGGACAGTATCAATCTCAAACTGAAATTTTACCAGCTCGTTATTAACATACAATGCATTTTTATGTATTTTTAAAATAGGCATAGTTAACCTCCGATATCATAATAATCGTTCGTTTGTGAACTTACCAATAAACTGACCCATTAAATCATATTGAGTTCCGCCGCCGTTCCCCCAATTTATTATTTTATTGGCGATTCCATAACGAACAGTACTTCCTGCAGGAATTTCAACATCACAAATATATTTAGGTTCATACTCCAAAGCAAATTTGTTTTTTATCTGTGACGGTGTTAGACCTTCAATTTGCTCAGCTTCCATTACCCAACCTCCGGTTAGTTTTCCAGACTCTCGATAAACCCTAACAAATTTTGTGTTTTCTTTAAGTTTAACGGTTATGGTCTTTGTCCCAGGTTGATAGGGTGGTTTGTAGTTAGAATTGGTTTTAAATTCGCTGTTTACTTTTTCAGCTGATTCTATTTTGACAATATCGCCTTTTTGAGATATTTTAGAAATATCATCTAATGCAGCTTGCTGTTTTTTAGATAATTCAAAAGAATTAACAGCTTTGGTGTTCTTAGCCTGAAAAGCATTTTCTAACACCCAAGTAGATAAGAAAAACTGAAAAGATTGTGTCCAACTTGTATAACCTATGCTCATTATCTGAGACCAAGAAGTTTCGTCTCTATAATTAAAATATTCTGTATAATAAATTTGGAATGCAGCTTTATCGCATTTATACCCTAATGACGCTAAATCCTCAATCACTTCGTCAATCGCATAATCAGCATGTCTGCGATAAACATTTATGTAATCTATCGCAATAATTGGGGAGCATTCGAATCTTTCACAAAATTGTGCCAAATACTGTATTTCAAAAAGTTCAGCTGAATCAAAAAAGTCAATAATTTTTAATTGGTCATCAGTTGCAGGATGAATCGGGTCAAAATCGCTGTCATCATCTAACCCATCTCCATCAGTATCCTCATTCCAAGGATCCGAGTTGTATCTGAACACTAATGAAGAATATTCCGCATGGCCGCCTGTAGAATCCTTTTTGATTACAAACTTAGGATTTTCGATTGAAATTTCTTCTCCATCAAGCAATCCGTCCCCGTCACAATCCGGATTTTCAGGATCGGTATAGAAAATCTGCGCATTAGAAATAACCAGTCCCGAAACCTCAAACTCATCGGGCAGACCGTCATCGTCTTCATCGGGCAATCCCTCTAAATCAAAATGGTTGTCCTTAGACAAATCTCTGTAAATAGCATCAAGTTCTTCTGCTGTTTTCGCTGCAAAGAATTGTCCGCCTGTATCTCTGGCACAATTCTGAAGTATCTGGTTATTTGCTCCTGAACCTAAGCCGATAGTGTGTATTTTGATTCCGGCTGTTTTTGCCTGAAGTATCTGATTAGCTGTAACATTTACATCGCCGTCAGAAAGCAAAATAACGTGTCTTGAATACCAATGCTCAACAGTTTCAAGCTGATTGATAGCAATATCAAGAGCCGCTCTTGCATTTGTTCCACCGCCGTTATACGGTTTCACAAGGCTTTTCAATACGTCATTATCACTTGAAAATCCGCTTACAAGCTTTGCAGAACTTTCAAAGCTTACAAGTGCAGTTTTATCAGTCAACATCATTGAATCGATAAAACTATCTATTGCGAGTTTTCTGTAGCAAGTAGGATAAGAATAAGCTATTGTTCCGTCATCGTTAAAAATATTATAGTTGAATGTTCTGTCATTGCTGCTCATGCTGCCCGAGCAATCATAGCAGATAACAGTTGCAAGCGGTTCATATGTATCTTCAAAATAAAGGGAAGCATTCTTCCACGCCTTAAACCACTCAACCTGATCCACCAACATATACTTACTGAAATGCGTAGTTTCCACACTTACAGTAGAGTTCTTCTCATCAAGCACAGTATCAAGCTCTACAAAATTGTCATTTTCTTCATCATACCATAAAAACAGCAGATTGTCAAAATCGGTATCTCCAAGCTTTGACTTGTCAATCACATAAGTAAGCGTAGCCTTATCAAACTGGGAAGTCGTTTCTATCGAGAAAGGCTCGCCCACAAGACCGACAACATCAGAGCAGAGTATATCCTTATTCATAATGCTCTCAACTGATGTGGTTTTCTGAAGATTTCCCGTACCCTCCATAGTTACACGTACTTCTGTAACGGCACAGTCCTCGTTTTCGACTTCATGAATAAATGTTTGCGAACGCTTTTCATCGCCGTCGGAAATACCATTGCCGTCGCTGTCGGGATTCAGAGGATCTGTTTCAAAGTAGATCTCGTCGCCGTCCTCAAGCCCGTCTTCATCGGTGTCAACCTTAAGCGGATCAGTCCCGTAAGTGTTGATCTCTTCTCCGTCTTTAAGACCGTCGCCGTCGGTATCCTCATTGTAAGGCTCTGTGCCAAGCTCATATTCCTGTCCGTTAGAAAGTCCGTCATTGTCAAAATCTTCATCATAATCTGACACACCGTTTTCGTCGGTATCAGGCTTTGTTGGATCGGTTCCAAGCGTTAACGCTTCGTACCCGTCAGGAAGATTATCACCGTCCGTATCGGGATTATAAGGATCAGAGCCTATTTCCTTTTCAATAAGATTAGGCAGACCGTCATCGTCTGTATCGGCAAGATACTGCCAGTCATCAAATGTCCAACTAAGTTCTTCGGATTCTGTACCGACAAGCTCTGCCCACGAGCTGCTGTAGTTGATATTCGCTCCGTATCCGTCGATAACAACATTCTGAGCAATGATAAGTCCGTTCATATTGAAGTTGTCGCAGTCTATGGTAACAGTTCCGAACGGAGCATAGATCAGTCCGTTTACCGAAGCCTGACTATTTGAGATGTCAATATCGCCGAACTTTGAATAAATAACCGTGTTGTTGCCGTTAAGATTTCCGCCGGAAAGATCAACGTCTGAAACTGCTCCCACAGCGTTATTCAGGCTGATATTGCCGTCCAGATTCAGTTTGCCCGTAACGTAGACAGAATTATTTATATTAACATTCATATCGGAATATGTGTAGTCTTCGTTGTATGTATCGCAGCTTTCGGTAAAATATTTGTCTGTCAGCTTGGTATGAATGAGTATCATATCCCTACTTACGTCAAATACGTCTTCGTTTCCTTTTTCCCCTGTATTATCTTCTCCAATATCATCGTGATCCGTAACAGTGCCGTTGATATTGGGATACTGAGCGGTTGTCGAAAACATGCCGTTTGTATATGCATTGCCGTTTAAAGTAAAGCTGTCGGTGTTTACGCTAATGCCGGCAGCTTCGTCGGCAGCAAAAATCGCATAAGGATACTTTGCTGTTTCTTCCGCTGCCGCAGGCATGACCGCAGCTAGGCTTGCGGTCATAGCTAAAGCCAGTGCTCCTGACAGCGTTCGCTTTAGCCGTGACTTTGTTTTTGGTTTGAACATATTTACTACCTCCATAATTATTTATTCTTGTTAGTTTACTAACTCCATAAAAATACTACAAAATCATGCTGTTCTCAACAAATTTCTTGTAAACACCCCCTTTTTCCTTGTAAAGGCACAAAAACGAGATCAGATTACTAAAATCCGACCTCGTTTTCACATTTCATAAAATGTTTTCATTGATACCAATATATACATCATAAATATTGTTTTTAATATCCTGAACAATGAAGTACGGAGGGGTAGCGGGCAAAAAAGACTGGTCTTGAATATACTTCTTAAGCTCCTCCACTTTGTTTTGAATACTGTCGAAAGAACCGTAATGTCTTGTCCTTATAGCATTTACAAGTTTGAACTCCGGTTTATAGCGGTAATGCTTGCTGCTTGAAAATTGTTTATCTACAGGAATCAGAAACTCAAGAAAAGGGGATTTTTGAGTAATAACAATTTTCCCGTCACGGGATAGATCTAAAACGTCAAGACTATAATCGATTCTTTGGGCAAAGTCCTCTATTTCTCCATAATCAAGCTGCATTTCAAAACATAAAACATTTTTATAATGTAGATACTGGTGTTCAACTATCGGCATAACCGCACCGCCTTACTTGAAGAATTTATAAAATGCAAGCCAAAAATTATAGAACATATTATTTGCCTCCTTTACAAATCGATGCCATTAAGATAACACCGATTTCTAAAACAGGCTACAAAATTCTTGTAAACACCCCTTTTTTTCTTGTAAAGCTCAAAACAGCTTGAAATTAATGTCAAAATATTGTATAATAAGAACAACAAAAAATATCAGAAAATAATAGGGAGAGGTTATTATGCATATAGCAGTTTGCGATGATGAGTCTTTTTTTCGAAAAACGTTGTCTGAAGAATTATACATATATGCAGATAAGCATGGTCTTAATTTTATTATATACGAATATTCCGACGGCATGGAACTCTTAGCTGCCGATATGTCCTTTGACTTGATTTTTATGGATCATCAAATGACAGATAAAAACGGACTCGATACCGTTTCGGTATTGAGGAAATGCAATGTTGATACTACCGTAATATTTGTGAGCAGCTATAAGGACGTTGTTTTTGACAGTATGAAAGTTAATGCTTTTCGCTTTCTCGTTAAACCGTTTGAAAAAGAGGATTTGTACGAAGCTTTGGATTCTGTTATAAAAAATCTAGCAAAAACTGCTTATATAGTAGTTAAGGATACTGTTAATCAAAAGAATATAACGATACCCGAAAACGAAATAATATATGCACAAGCCGACAATATCTATGCGGAAGTTGTCACAGCTCAAGGAATTTTTCTTTATTCAAACAAAATTTCTTTGTTGGAGAAAGAATTGAATGAGGCGTATTTTTATCGCTCAAATCGCTCGTATATCGTCAATTTCAATTACATAATCGGCTACAGTAAAAAGGAAATTGAATTTTCTAACGGTCAAAAAGCGCTTATTTCAAGCTCTAAATTCAAGGACTTTAAAAGCAAATATCTGAATTATCTTAAAAGAAAAAGTATAGGAGAATAGAAATGAATTTAGTACACACATTTGAATTTACAGTAATATCCATACTATATTTATTTACGATTATCCAAACCATGAGTCTTATTTATGGAACCAAAGAGTACAGGAGAAAATATGTGACTGTATTTCTTATGTATTTGATTTCCGGAATTATTTGCTCCTGGTATAGAAATCATGACAAACCTGTTATTTTCCTAACGGCAACAATATGTTATTATGCATTTCTACTAATTTGCATTTTGTCAATATTCAAATCAAAAAAATTATGGTCTGTATATATTTCGGTTATTGTACTGATTTTAGATTCTATTTTCCAATCAATTGGATGCATACTGATTGATTTATTTGTACAAGATTTTGACAGAGCAACGGTTTTAAATTTTTCATCTATGATTTTTAATATTGTTGTATTAATCCTACTCAGATTTCTTCAAAAAAATCATCAAAATCAAATCAGGAACAGCATAAGATTACTGCCAAAACGATTATATATATTGATATTAATTGTCCTGGTTTTTATCGGAGAGCTTTGTGGAAACATGGCTGTTGAATCTAGCGAGTTGTTCTTTGATAATAAAATAAACAGTTTCTTGACAGTGCTGACCATTATGACTTTTTTGACAATTATTATTTCATTTGTATTCAGCAGTATTTCACGGCAATACTACGAAAGCATATTAGGAATAATGGAAAAACAGATGGTAGGTCAAGTTGAGCATTACCAAAAGATCAATAAGCTTACAGACGATTTGAGAGAATTTCGTCATGATTATAAAAATCATATGATATGTTTGCAGGCAACGCTTGAGAAAAGACAGCTTGATGAAGCACTTGACTATGTAAAAAGTATAACCAAGCAGGAGATAATTGATGCAAATAAGTTTTCAAGCGGAAATCAGATCGCTGATTCGATACTTTCGGAGAAAAGCGAATCAGCCGCAAATATCGGCACTCAGATTCAATTCAGCGGTTTTATTTCCGATGAGATTCCTGCAGTCGATCTATGTACAATGCTTTCCAACGCTTTGGATAATGCTATCGAGGCTTGTGAAAAACTCAGCTTAACCGATTCGGCTGTTATAACGGTGAAATGTGCTGTTGTACAGAATGTTCAGGTGATTAAATTATCAAATCCAAATCCAGACAACAAAAATTCCACAGAAACCTCTAAGCTCGACAAAGATAATCACGGCTTTGGGTTATACAACATTCGCAGGACTGTCGAAAAGCTTGGCGGAGAGATGAGAATACCAAAGCAGTTCCCGGAGTTTGTTCTGGAATTGGAGTTTCCAATCAAATGATAAAAGCTGTTGTATGGTTATGGTGACATACAACAGCTTTGTAATAGCTCCTATTCGGTTCATTTTTATTTTTCTTCGTTAATGGTATAACGCAAGTGCATACTCGGCGAGATATTTGTATTGTTCGTTCTTGAAGGCGGCATAGATCTGAGACGTCAGCTTATCCGGACGGCATTTGAGATACTGCAAATTTCCCACCTGACGATGATATTCTTCCTTATGCTTGTTAGGCACAGCAGGCAGAGCAGGAGCACCATTCTTCGCTTTTAGCACCTCGTTCCAATCTTTGTACGGCGCTGCAAGGCGTTTGACGTTTGAATATCCGTTCTCATTTAGAATATCCCTTAGACGGTCAACGGCCTCGATCCCTCCTTCGTCATTATCAACGCAGAGAATGACTTCTGACAGGTTAGAATGGTTCTTTAAAGCTGTCAAAACAGCATTTTCATAAACTCCGTTCATAGCGATGTAGCTGTGCTTTTGCCAGTCTTTTGGATAAAGCGTAAGAAAACTCATCATATCTATGGGAGCCTCAAACACATAGAGTCTTTTGCTTTCACCGAAATGTGCAAAGCTGTATCTTGTGTCAGAACCTTGACAAGTGATCCTGAAACTATTGCCGTAGGAATTTGTTGAACGCTTGCTTGCCTGCCTTGGAACGCCGTTTTCGTCAACGCCTACGAACACCGCATTATGGTGTTCCTTGTCCTCATAAAGCGTGTGCTGTTTTGCAAAATGGCTGATAATATCGGGAGAAATGAACCTCTGCTTTATCAGGTAGGCATAAACCCTATGCATATTTGTGTTTGCCTCGGGAAGTCTGAACTCTTTCTTTTCTTCCTTTGCCGATACTTTCGGCGGACTGTGGGACAGCGGAGTTACCGTCTGTCCTAACAGCTCTTGTACCGCCGTCTGAAAGTCCATGTCATAGAATTCCTGCATGAACTTTATCGCTCCGCCGCCGATTTGATTTTTGTGGTCGAACCATTTTGACCCACGGATAGTTATACTGTCGTGCTTGCCTGAGCTGTCGTAATATATGAGCTTATGCTCTATGCCGACACGCTCTAATTTTTCACCTCGCATTCTCAGGAATTCTTCGAGGTCTACGCTGTTGGCAAGGACTTTTTGTTCGTCTGTAAATGGGATATATGGCACTTTATCACCTGCTTTCTGTTTACTAGGGTTGATTTTTCGAGGTTGGTGTGGTATAATGGATAATAACATAAATCGAAATTTGTAGGAGATAGCCATGAAAAGTAAAATTATCTATTGTCTGAATTTTCTCTGGACGAGTTTTATTGCATTTTCATTTCCAATATGTTTCGGCTGGATTTTTCTTGATATAACTGGACATTCAAAAGGCTATAGCTATGATTTAGGCTCGGAGAAAGATGTTTCTATTATGCTTGGCTGTATTGAGCTACTGATTTGGCTTGCTTTATCATTTCCCTCAAATATCTATGTATTTCGGAAAACATTGAGTAAAGGCAAGGCATATCTGCTTATCCCTATCGTATTGTATATAACACTTGCTGTAATTTGCGTAATGATTACACATGGTGGGTGGACATCATACGCAAAAGAAGTATTTAATATATAAATTCTGATTTATACTCCCCAAAACCAAAGGGCTGAGCCAACCTCAGCCCTTTTTTCATTTTAAATCAGTACTTCACATTCTCCGCAAACTTAGCCATCAGCTGTGAAAAGCTCTGCCTTTCCATCATATCCGAACTGAGAAAAGCACCCGATACAACGGTAAGCTTGTTCTCGGAAAGTACAGCGTAAGTTTCGGTATACCCGAACTGCGTCGCCATACCATCGGATTTCTGAACAGAGCCGTACTGCTGATACTTACCCTTTGAAACAACACTGCTTGTCATTCGGTAACTCGAAACAAAGTCATCTTCGGTGATACCGCTCATCTGTGCGGAGGTCTGTCCGAAGTAATAATCTCCGAAACTTTCAAGGATATATTCCATGTCGTAATCAAGATCACTCTGACTTAGATCAATACACAGAACATCGATCATACCGCCGCCGTTTGAGCCTTTCAGCGATATATTCTGCACTCCGTTTGAACTGTCTGTCTGCGTTTCAAATGAACAGCCTTTCATTGCCTCTGTTACCAATGCGCTTGTATCTGCAAAGCATATATTTGAATCGAAAAACTCCGCAATAAAGGTATCATATTTTACCTGTTCTTCATCGACGGTACTTTCAGCCTCCGAAGAGGCAGCCGCACTTACTGTCGGTGCGGCTGTTGTGACCGTTGTCTGCTCGGCTTTGAACGGCGGCGAGATATTTCCGCAGCCTGTAAGGATCACCGCAGACAGTACGGCGAGTATAAGAATATTCTTCATTTGTCATACCTCCTTACACAATCGACCAAATATACAGCGGAGCGGTTAGGGTGAAGATAAGACAGCCAAAAATTATGGCTATGGGAGTCCATTCCAACTGACCGTGTTTTCGATAGTCGAGATATGCGAGACCTATCTTAACAAACAGCAAAACCGCAAGAATTACGTCAATTACGGGGAACACAACGTTGTTTACAACCGACACCACCTGCGACCTTGCGGTAGTCCATGTGCTTTGGACTGCTCCTGCAACATCGCCGGAAGCGTAAGCTGTAGTCGACATCATTGTTGCAAAGCAGAGTGTGCTTGCAATCGCTGCAATAACTTTCTTTTTCAACTTCATTCCACATCACTCTCCTCGATAATTTTTCCTACCAGAATAGTACGGCTGTTACCCTCCGCACTTGTACAAGTGGATAACATAAGCAAATGGTCACTTTCGGTTACTTCAATCTCCTTGTAAATACTTGCACAGTTTCTGAGCTGATTATCCCATTCATTAAAATTCGGAGCAGCAAGATAAAGTCCGCTTGTATCGGAAGTTCTTGCAACCGCAAAGAAATCTATAAGCCTAACATCGTTCTCAGTGGTCAGCCAGCCGTAGCTGTGATTCATGAAATATTCCTCGTTTTCGTAATTTGGAATATCGGCAAACATCGTTCCGTTGCCCATATTGTGACCGTAGATCACGCTATTAAAGTCAGAAAAATCGCTTGAACAGCGATAGTCCATAAACAGTAATCCTGCATACAAATATGAGCCGTCCACCGCCCTGCGCGTGTAATATTCGTTATCTCCCGACTGCATTACCGGGTAATTGATATTCGTATCGGGAATATACAGCCAAGCCACGGAATCGCTGTGCTCTGCTGAAAGCTGCCTGACCTGTGCTGTAAGCTCCTTTTTTGTATCTTCGGGAACTCTGTCCGCCGATGGCTTGTCAGAACTATTGTTGACTGCCTCATCAAGCGTTTCTCTCGCTATTGGGGTAGGAGCATAGATCAGAATATCCTGCCAATTGATTTTCTGAGCCACATCGTTTTTCACCAGAAGATAAATTCCCCCTCCAAGGAGGGCGGCTGCGGTCACAGCCGCAATAGTGCGAATAACTTTGGTTTTCTTAGTCATAGATCAATCCTCATCAATTTCAATAAATTCGGGGCAAAGAGCTGAATGATCTTCAGGCTCCTTGTCATCATTTTTCTTTCTGCTAATGATCAGCACAAGAAAGATTATGAGCGAAGCGCCCATAAGTGCAAATGCCGCAAAATCACTGTGATTATCGCCTGTATACGGAGTAGTCGTTTTAGGTGTAAGCTCGTCATACATAACGACTTCGGTCACAGAACCGTCCTCGTTGACAGTAAACCTGATCTCGTTTGCGATCTCGTAACCCTCAGGTGCTATGATCTCTTTAAGTGTGTATTCCTTGCCGGCAATAAGTTTCCTTTCGATCATATGTGGTTCATTTGTGGATACCCATTCCTCAACAACATTTCCGTCCTCGTCGATGAGCTGGAGCGTTGCACCGGGCAGTTCCACACCTGTGGTAATATCCTGCTTGGAAATCTGTACCTTTGTTGTGTCGTCGATCATTACAACGAGTGGATTGCCGTTTTCAGAAACAGCGGTTGCATCCACATTTTCTACGGTAACATTGCCATAAACGTCGACTGTAAATCTGATGTCATTTGCAATTACATATCCGTCGGGTGCCGCAATTTCCTTAAGAGTGTACTCTCCGGCAGGAAGCTCGGTTACAATATGATTTGTGCCGTCGGAAACCCATTCATCAACTACATTATCCTCAGAGTCAATAAGCTGCATTTCTGCACCGATAAGTTCCTCGCCGTAAACATCGACCTTTGAAATCTCGATTGTGATTGACTTGTTGACAGCAGTTATTTCAACCACATCGCCGTCCTCGCAAACAGTTACGGGATAGCTTTTATTGCTGAGAATATATCCTGTGGGAGCTTTTATCTCTCTGACAACATACTCGCCGTAGGGAACGTCATCAAACTCAAAATATCCGTTTTCATCGGAGATTGCGGTCATTATTGCATTGCTTTCAACAAACTCTGTACAGTCAATTCTGAATAACCCGAATACCGCATTTTCAAGAGGTTCACTCTTGTCATCTACCTTGTGCCCCTCTATCCTGCCACGCTTGAGAAGATTTACGAATTGTCCGCAGTCAATATCCACGTTCTGAATATCCTGTCCCATATATTCAAAATTCACAAGATACTTTTCACCGTTGAGAACATAGTGTTCATCGGTGGCAATTTCCTGAACATAGTACTTACCGAATGGGATTTTCTCTGCGATTACAGCAGTCATATTCTCATCAAGACTGATTTCAGAAATGAGACCGTCCGCAGGAATTACAGTACCGTCTGCCGCCTGTATATCCTCCGCCGCAAACAGTCCGAAACGAACAGAGAGATACTCATTATTGTTTCCGATTCCGAACAGCTCGTCGTTCTCCATAACCTTAGAAAGTGAGATTTCAACACTCTGATAATCATTGACAAATGATGCATTTACCGTATCAAGAACAGCGATTTCCTGTCCTGCATAGGTCAGTTCTACAAACTGTGATTCGCTATTCCGAACATAGCCGTAAGGTGCCTGAACCTCCTTGATTTCGTACTTACCGAGATACAATAAATCGGTTTCCGCATATCCGTTTTCGTCTGTTGTAATTTCAGCCACAACGTCGCCTACGTTGGCACGAACCGTGCCGTCAAGAGTAACAATATCCTCTACAGCGATCACCTGAAATACTGTGCCGCTGAGATCTCCGTTCGCAAACACGGGAGTGTAAGTTGTTGGATTCACGATCATTTCACCGTTTTCATTTGTGTATGCGGAGGAAACCGTTGTCACGCTTGTGAAAATATCGCCTGTTTTCCGAACGCTGATCTTTCCTTTTTGAGCGGTATTTTGCTTTTCAACTTTGACAATAGTAAGCGAGTTTTCTTTCTCTGCATTTTCTAAGGAAACCGAAAATGCTACGGGAGTTTTATCAAGCGCATAGCCGTAAGGAGCCTGAACCTCAACAAGCGAATATTCGCCGTAGGGAAGAACTTCCGGTGTGATCAGATAGCCCTCAGAATTGGTATAGAATGTGTCGATCGTGGTTGGCGTCGGGTAGCTGAAAGTCATAGAAATCTTCTGATCGTTTGAATCATAGATCTCAAAGCCGGCACCCTCGTAAGGAATTGTTTTTCCCGTTTCAGAATCTACCTTTACCACCTTAACATAGCTTTCAAACTCTGCATTGTTGATAAGATAGCGGTAGGTCTGTCCGTTTTCGCTGATGTTGACATCAAAATCAGCTATAAACTCCGTACCTTCCCAGCCCTTGGTCTGATGAACCGTGTAAATTCCGTATGGCATATCCTTGGTCTGTGCAAATCCGTTTTCATCGCACGTCAGGTAATCACGTTCTGTTTCAACAGCATTTGCATAAGAACCCGAAGATTTCAGATACACTTCAAATTCAGCTCCCACTTCTGGAGTTTCTATCTGAGTAGAGCCGTCATCGGAATGCTTGATCATTGCGATATTTCCCTTGATAACGTCCTCAGTCACTGTCATAGAAAGTGGGTTATGCTCAATGAAATAATTCTCAGCTTCTGCACCTACTGAGTAAACTGTTTTGTCAAGGAGATAGCCCTCGCTTGGCGAAATTTCCTGAACAGTGTAGTTTCCGCAGACATACTCTTTTGTCTTGAAATATCCGTTTTCATCGGTCGTATAGGTATCGGCAAGCTCGCCGTCCTTGTACAGTCCGTAAACTGCTCCCGCAAGTGTTCCGTTGCCCTGTTCTGATGCTGTTTTGGAATCCTGCTTTGTCAACTCTACAGTAAATTTCTTGAGGATATTTTTGAATGTCTTGGTTGTTGTTGCGTCTGACGTAAGGGTTGCAGTCTGATCCGCAGGAACAACGTACTTTACGGGTACGTTCTTTTCTGAAATGGTGTAGGTGATTTTTTCGTTATTACTGTCATAAACAGGAATGCCAGAGAGAATTGCAATGCCGTCATCTCCGGTCTTAACTGTGTAAGTCTTTCCGCTGCCTGTGACAGTGAATTCTCTGCCGCCGTTCTCTCCATCCTCCGACTGCTTGTTGATCTTAATAGAACCCGTTTTAAGTTGATTGTTGAACTTTACATTCACAGTCAGATCAACATCTCCGCTTGTCAGCGTAACATTCTGAGCCTTAGGAACTTCGTATCTTGTATCTACATTGATCTCGGATACGGTGTAGGTGATTGCTTTGCCCGTAGATGTGTTGTATACCTTTAATCCGCTAAATTCGGCAACGCCGTTTGCATTGGTTTTCTTGGTGTAACTGCTGCCGTCGTTTCCTGTGACCTTGAACTCTCTGCCGCTTACGATCCCGTCATCGGCGGTCTTATTGACCTTAATTTTGCCTCTCGTAAAATCTTCGGTCACAAATATATTTTCGTCAGCCTTTAATGCGAACACTTCTTCAGAGATACTGTAACCTGTCGGTGCGGAGATCTCCTTAACGTAATACTGCTTTTCAGGTAACTGAATGGAACCTGTTCCGTCCTTGCCGATAGTGATCTCGCCGACCTTGTTTTTACAAGCCTTATCGGTATATACTCCGTATTTTGCAACCGTGCCGTCTACCTTGCTTGTGCCTGAAATCTTAACCGTTCTGTCTGAAGCAAGAACCTTAGTTATTTCAAATTTCACATCATTTTTTGTTATCCTGAACGCCGACATATTCATAGCTGTTGCGGTCTTGCCATCTGTTTTGTTGTTGATAACAACGCCCTCCGAACCGCTGGATTCTATTCTCCAATGCTTTCCGCCTGCACCTTTTCCATCGCCAACTGTCTTTGAGTTTATGAGTTTTTCCGAAACACCAATAGATCTCAGATAGCTTATTACATCATTTCTTGAATCAAACTCGCCCATATATATCCAAGCGTGATCCTCACCACCCGGATTCTGAGCGACCACCACAGAACCTGCTGTAATAACCGAACCATCAGCACACTCCCAATACGGGCGGTCCGTTGTCTTGATGTTTTTCTTTTCGACTTCGACCTTTGAAGTCTTTCCGTCGTAAGTTATGGTGCAGTTATCATTGACTGTAAGCCAATGATCTGTGTCAACAGGCACAGGGTTGTTCCAACTGAACCCCGATGTTTTGTATCCAAGCTGCGTAAGAGTATAGTACACAAGACCCGAACAGTCAATGCCGAGATTATTTATCGTTTCAACAGAAAGCGGAGTGTACTGATCCTGATCATACGCATACCAGTAGCCCTTGTTTCCATAGGTATACGGTGTACCCAGCAAGGTCGCCGCCTTTGCGATCACCGTATCTGCCGACGGGAACGCTGCGTTTTCAGTCGATGAGCTTGCGGCACTTGCTGTGATTGCTCCGCTCATAGATGAGCCGAGCATAGAAAAAGCACAGAGTCCTGCCATGAACCCTGCACCGAGCTTCTTTAATATTTTCGATTTTTTGATCATAAAATGCATTTCTCCTTTTCATTTTTGCAAAGAAAAAGAGCCGTATTTCAGCTCTTTCGTTTGCACATTTTAATATATTTCATCATATCTTTGGTTGCTTATCAAATCCGCCCCTGATACATATGATTCATCAATATCTATTATTTCGCTGAATCCGCAGTCGTTATTCAGCAGAAATCCTTGTCCCTGCGTATCAAGAACAAACCATGTTCCGTTTACCTTAACAACATTTGCTACATGACCATACAGTTTTGATGGCGTCCATGCAAGATAGCATTCTAGACCTGTACCTTTGCACAAATAGTAGGTCTGCCACGAATAATTCACACAAGTGCCCGAACCGTTTTCAGTCATCCAGTTGTATACCGCCTCTGCCTTGCTGTAATCAGAGCCGTTATGAGATAAGCTTCTGCCGATATCCATATATCGTTCTTCCTCAGTAGGCACCGGCAAGGGTGGTTGAGTCTGCGGAACTGTTGTAGTCTGCGGCTTTGTTGTTGTGACAGGCGGATTTGTTATCGCAGGCTTTGCAGTTGTAGTCGGAGGCGTCGGATCGTTATTCTGTTCCGCTCCGTTATTGCTCCGGTTATTATCGGACGGCGAGTTATCTGGCTGCGGATCATTTTGCACAGGCTGATGGTTATTTTCCTGACCGTTATTATTCTGTGCAGAATTGTTCTGTCCCTGACCGGAATTTCCCGAATAACCTGACGGATCTGATTTCTTGGTCGTAGTTACTGTGATATTTGTCGGTTTTGAAGTCTCGGATACCGTCTGCGAACTTGTTTTAAAAGTAGTAGTTGTGGCTTCGCTTGTATCCTTTTCTTCCTTTGCCGTTGCTGCAGAGGTTGTCAACGTAGTTGTAGTTTGGCTCACCTCTGAGGTTTCCGCAGTTTCAGAAACATTTCCGCAGGCTGATAAAATCACCGCACAGAGTATTGATATGACCATTACTTTTCTCATATTATCACGCTCCTTTGACAAGCAATATATCACATTTTTTCTTGTAAATCCAGACCTTTTGCCGAAGTTCTACCTTTGTGACAATTTGCACAGCCTGCCTTTGTACTACATTGATATTTCCGGTTCAGGTTCATCGGAAATATCATCGGACATCTCCTCATCGGGAGAATTCTCCACCTCGATCTCGGTCTGCTGAACCTGTTGAAACTTGATATCATAGGCGTTCAGAACCGCCTGGTTGAGTGCATTTCTTGCACCTTTGCTTATGGGATGGAAAATATCCTGATACTGCTTGTTCCCGTCACGGTCGGTGTACTGAGTTGACGGCATGGAAACAAACCGCCCTTTTTCTCCCTCGCACACCTTGATACCGTGAACGGCGTAAAATCCGTCAAAACTTACGCTTGCAAAAGCCTTGATATTGCTGTCGGGCTTGTCCACCAGTCTGTTGATCGTTGCTGAAATTTTCATTTGCATCACCTTTTCCTTTCATTTATGACATTGTAATTTCGGGTTCTTCCGAATCTTCTAAATCTTCGGCTACTTCTTCCGACTGGACAATTTCAGGGTGACACTCATTCACAGCCACAAGACCAATGCCCGGCAGATCAACTATCATATGAGAAAACTGCTCCTTGTACTTTTCAATCTGTTCATCGGTAAGTGAACAGCTATCCCACTCGCCGTATTCATTTTGATAGTTGCCTGAGATGTAAAAAGTGCCGTGGACAAGTGTTGCACCCACAATCCTGTTAGGCTCTGAACCGTTCAGCAGAAATTCGTCATTACACCAAACGATTGCGTCCTGCTTTGGTTCAAAATATATGGGTTCTATGCTGCCGCCCACAATTTCCTGCATAGCGTGAATATTATCTTTAATATCCTTCACATACGGCTTTTTCATCGGTTCAAACACAAGTATTTTCATGAAACCACCTCCGATTCCTCTCCGCAGTAGTCATTAAGCGGACACCCGTCGCAGTCTTCGTACATGGAACAGGTACGCTGTATCTCTTCCTCCGAGATTCCACAGTCACGGAACGGTACTTTGTCCTCTGAGGGGAAAAGTGCTATTTCAAATTTACCCCTCGCTACCGATATTTTCAGCTCGACTTCCGCACCTTCTTCCAAAAATACACCGGGCACTTCTATGTCCCCTGAATTGTTGATAAATCCTTTTGTGTATATCATATTTTTCATAAAATTAAACCTCCAAAATTGTTTCATCGTCAAACAGCGAAAGCTGACAAGCCGCCTTTACTCTTTCGCTTGTATCATAATTTGAAATCAGCAGTTCCGCATACTGACAGCCGCCGTCGTACCGCTGAGCAAGATTATTCAGTCTGCTTATCTCCTCGATATGAATATTCGGCTTATCCCATATCTCCCGTATTTCGGGGCAATCGTTGTATGAAACCAAGAACTTGCCCTTGATATCCAAAAGCGTATCACGCAGTCTGATATGATCTTTTGCAGTAAAACCTACGTCCTTGTAGTAATTCTCTGTAGCAAAATACGGCGGATCGCAGTAGAAAAAGCTTACAGGTCTGTCATACTGCTTAATCAGCCTTTCAAAATCTTTATTCTCAACTACTACCTTCTGCAACCGCCTTGCGGCAAGGTCGATCATAGGGAAGTCCGACCACATCGAATGCGGCTGACTTCCAAAGCTGTCAAGTCCCGAAGCATAGCTGTAACGTATAAGCTGATAAAACTTAGCCGCTCTGTCAACGTCATAAAGCCTAGGCAAAATACCACGTTTGTGAAGTATAGCTAAGTATTCAAAATCTTCTCTTGAATCAAGCACATACCTAAGCTTGTATTTCAGCTTTGCAGGTTTATCACGAACGCAGCGGTACAGATTTGCAAGATTTGAATTAAAGTCATTATACACCTCAAAATCTGCACCGGGCGGCTTGTGAAACAGCACCCAGCCTGCACCGCCGAACACCTCGATATATCTTTCATAGTAGGTTGGAAACCTTGCAAGCACTTCATCACGAAGATTTTTCTTCCCACCTACCCAAGACATAAAACTGTTCATTAAGCTCCTTTCTGTCGTCAGAACCAACAGCAGAAAAGTCGCTTTGCAAGCACCAGATTTTTGATCTGCTGTTGGCAAAACGACCTTAATAAATATTAGATTTTACGCTGTTTTCAGCCCTTGATTATCGGGTCAACATAGCTGAATATAATGCGTTTCTGTTCAAGGTAGCCGTCGGCTTTGTTGACCTCAGTACATAATTCTTTGTACTGTTTTTCCGAAAGCACAGGCTTTGTTGCTCTCAGCATTGCAGGAATATTACCCATACAGAACTTGAAGTCTACTTTGGCTTTAACTCTGTTTGTGTGCATCTTTGACCTCCTTATCAAGACGTGCGATCTCTTTTTCCGCAGACTTAAAAGCAACGGCAAAAGAACCTATCGTTGTTCCGATGATAACACCTATCATCATTCCAATGAACAAATACGTCATTTACATCATCCCCATTTCCATATCCTCATCTTCTGTCTGTTCATCATCGATAGAAGTGATCTCAACATACTCGCCGATAACATTCAAGACCTCATAGTAACTGCCCGAAGATGTTATTCTGCTGCACATTTCCTTTGCCTCATCATACATTCCATTCCTTTTCAGCGTTTTTGAGGCTATGCCAATAAGATTAAAGATATTTCCGTCCTGCCCTATCAGCGGACATTTTGGCTTTTTGGACATCACGACATCTCCTTTCCGTAATATTTTCTCAGCAGACCTATGATAAAAAGCTGACCCTTTCCCGTCACAAACGTCTGCCGATAAGTCTTTTTCAGACCATTGACCTCGAACACAGACTCTTTTACAACAAAATATCTGCGGTCAATATATCTCTGATACGGCAGATTGTTTGACATAAGCACTCCCATTTCTTTCAGCCAGCGAAACAGTCTTGTTCTGCCGATATTGAAATTTTTATCAGCAGCAAGCTTTGCCATAGCATTCATATCTATGAGATCCTCGCTGTCGGCAACGTGCATAGCGAAATCCACGAGAGGCTTATCATTTCTGATCCGTTCATTCAATTTGCTGATAAACGTCATTTGTAGACGGAAGAGATTTTTGTACGGTTCGTCGAGGAAGGGCAGGTAGTTTTCAATAAACATTTCTTCGTTCGAAACATAACCGCCTGTTCTGCGTATAGTTGGGAGGACATCGTCAAATATCCAGCTTTCAAATTTCTCAGCAGAGGGAAGTCTGGAGTGGGATATAAGTCTGTAAAGATTACCTTCAGAAATAAACTTAGCACCTTGCTTTCTGCCCATTGAATCTATGAGGTGGTGAATCACCACCCCATCTTTTTTGCAATGAGTTTTTATCGCATTGTTCGTATCGCTATACCCCAATGCGAGAGCCACGTCTTTTCCACAAAACATCACCCTTCCGTTTTCCTCGATAGTTCTCACCGAGCCAAACTCCTTATTCACAAATGTTTTTACCATATTATCCATTTGCATTCTCCTTTTCGATCTCTAAAATATACTTTGCCAGAGCCTCAATAACATTAGTTGTCACCGCATTTCCTGCCTGTTTGTAAAGCTGAGCGTCAGACATTCCTGTGGCTTTGACCTTGTTGAACTGCTCATCGGTAAAGCCCTGCAGTCTCCAACACTCCAACGGCATAAGCTTTCGTATATACCCGCAGTACACAACGCCGTGTCTGTCGGTAACGGTCAAAGTAAACATCGGCTCGTTGGGAAGTTTAAATCTTCGGCCTTGCTGTCTTGTTTCTGCTTTTGCAGGGTCAAGCACAGCTATCGGGTCTGTTATGAGGAACACTCCGGATTTTTCGCCTTTGTGATGACCGATACCGCTGTCCTGCCTTGCGGTGATACATCTTGCAAGCTCTGTGACCTTCGGCTCAGGATTCATATCTATCCCCAATGCGTAATATCCCTGATTACAGCTTGTTGTAAGGGTATGAGCTATCTCCTTGCCAACTCTCCCACGCCTTGAATTCATATTTGGATATGCAAGGTCAATACTGTCGCCGGGCAGAGCTATCTGATAGCCTGACTTAGTTTTTGATTTTATCGGCAGGCCGATTATCTCATAAAGGCCTGTTTTTCCGCCGAATCCGCCAGCCTGACTTGTAAGGGTTATGCTCAGTCCGTCGGCTGAATATACTCTGTTTCCCTCTCTGCCTGAAATTCTTTTGACAAGAGTTTTTGGATTTGCATCTGTGAAAGACAATATTTTTCCGGAGCACTTTTCTCGATAAAATCCGACAATATACACTCTTTTTCGGGATTGGGGCACACCAAAATCTGCGCTGTTAAGCACTTCCCATACGACATCGTACCCCAATTCATCCAACGTACCGATGATGGCCGCAAACGTCCTGCCCCCGTTATGCGATAGCAGTCCGGGAACATTTTCAAGGAGCAGATACTTAGGTTTTTTAATGGCGGCAATTCTGGCGATCTCAAAGAAGAGAGTCCCTCGGGTATCGCTGAATCCTTTTCGTTTTCCAGCGATTGAAAAGCTTTGGCAAGGGAATCCTCCGCATATAAGGTCGAGATCGGGCAGTTCGTTAGGGTCGATTTTTCTTGCGTCATCGTAATACACCTCGTTTCTTGTATCGTACAACGTTTCGTATGCTTTCTTTGCATATTTGTCTATTTCACAATAACCGACGCACTCAAAATCTCCTGCTTTTTCAAGACCTGAGCGAAATCCGCCGATACCTGCGAAGATATCGAAATATTTTATCATTTACCACGTTCCTTTCCTCAATAAAAAAACGGCCAAGCTTTCTTAACTTGACCGTTACATTGACATATTCATTTCTTC
>CDZE01014286.1_pt1 | contig 24012 bp, 19 predicted proteins | sample 557341 | NCBI WGS metagenome assembly CDZE01 (sample SAMEA3182109, study PRJEB8094) | gut metagenome | biome: human; feature: gut; material: Stool; isolation source: human stools | place: Canada | collected 2013-04-23
AATCCCTATCATAACCCCTCAGATACTTTCATACACTGTAAAAAAGTATCCTGAGGGGTTTTCCTTTGAAAGACTATATTGAAGAACGAGCTATAGGGATAGCCAACTATATCATCGACCACAACGCCACGGTGCGGCAGACAGCGAAAGCATTCGGCATCAGCAAAAGCACAGTACATAAGGACGTGACGGAGCGGCTGGCCCAGGTGAATCCGGCGTTGGCAAAGCAGGCGCGGAAGGTATTGGATGTGAATAAATCCGAGCGTCATATCCGCGGCGGACTGGCTACCAGAGAGAAGTATCTGCACCAGCACTAGATATTCGATGAGGCAAATCATTCTATACGGGAAAGTGTCTTGAAATACCGGGTACCAACTTATATAATGGATACATAGCTATATGGGACAAAGTAGTTGGGACATAAGATACAAAAGATATCAGGACCTTTACGCGGCAGGATCACTTATGAGGAGAGAAAAAACGAAATGGCAACAGAGTTTCTGAATGATGCACGGAAAGAGATCGAGGGACGGACAGAAGACTTCTGTGGGGAATTAAAAGCATTCTATCAGGGCAACGGGGAAGCGGAACAGAACCTGATGGAGCAGACAACCCAGCCTTTCTGGCAAAGTCTGCGCCTGAGCAGAAAAAGACTGCAGCAGCGGGAACTGACGGTGGATATGGAGATGCAGGAGCCGGCACGACTGGCGGACTATGATGGTCCCTGGAAGGATGGTTATGATTATAGCTGCCGCCGTACCCAGCCGGTAAAAATGAGACGGACTTATTACCGCAAGGGAAAAAAATTGCGTTCCTAAAGACACCGGAGATTGCAGCGGCAAGCTTTTTGAAAGCGGATGTGCAGGGAGATATGGTTATCTGCCCTAACTGTGGACATGAGGGAAAACTGACCAGCTATATCGATGGCTGTGATGCCTGCGGGGCAAAGTTTCTCGTCAGTGATTTTGAAACAAAGGTATCCGGATTTTCTCTGGAGGAGGACGCAAGACAGAAAAGTATTTCCAACTTTATGAAAGCCGGTGCTGTGGTGGGAATTACAGCGATTTCTCTTGCGGTACTGGCCATCTGTGCGGGCGGCATTATGTTTTTGCTGTTGGCGTTGGGCAGGAACGGATACAATGCGGTAAAGGCAGCCGCAGCCATGATGCTGGGAATTGGTCTGGCTCCGGTATTTTTCCGGTCGTTGTTTTACATGCTCATTATATTTATTGTAATGTTGATCGTGATGGAGACTCGCAGAAAGCCGAGAATTCAAGACGAATCGAAAGTAAAGGCCGCAATCCCGGAATTCTCCACGGGTAATTTTCTTCAGAATCTGGAATACCAGCTGCGAATGATCCATCTGGCGGATACGGCAGAGCAGGTACGCTTTTTCGCATCCTGTGATCTGGATACGGTGGTGGCACGGTATCAGAATGTGGTGGACTGTTGCATTTGCGGTGTGCGTTTTCTGGAGGCGGAGACACGGGGAGAGTCTTACAGAATCAGCGTGGAAGTGAGGACCCGATTGACACTGGATACAGGAAAGAAGATCCGGAACCGTTATGAGGAGATCCGGCTGGAACTGGAAGGCAGACAGGATGTGGTAACGCAGCACAGCAGGGCACTCCGGGAATACAAATGCCCCAACTGCGGAGGCAGTGTGGACATTTTGGGCGGCGGAGTCTGCGAATACTGTAATACCGCGGTGGACTACCGAAATTTTGGCTGGATCATCACTTCTTATACAAATCTGTGGCAGCCAGAGAATCCTTTTGCGAAAATACTGGCGGGAGCACTGGGAAGTTATCTGCTCATTTTGCTTTTGAGTCTGGTACTCATGGCGCATTCCGAGGATGGAAAAGATACTTTTGAGATCTTACAGAGTGTCCGGATGTCAACGGAATATCTGAAAGCGGTGCAGCAGGATATTATCTATCCCGATGCTGTGATTTCAGATTGTACGGAGACAGACAGCGAAGAGGGAACTTTTGCTTCAATAAAGGTGTACTCCTGTGGGGACCGGGATGCAGTAAAAGAAGCCTACAAAACTGCACTGCTGGAAAAGGGATTTCTGGAGATGCAGCAGTACCCGGAGGGATTTTCTGTCTTTTTGCCGGAGGATCCGTCAGAATATGCCGTGGATTCGGAAGAAGGAATGTTCTATCTTGTGATCCGCGCAGAAAATGCATCGGAAGGAATTGCGGTGACTGCGACACTGGTGGATGAGAACTGGGATCCGGTACAGGAATAAAAATAGAATAAGAAAATGCGACAAGGAGCCCGGAGGAGAAATCTTCCGGGCCCTTTTAGAGGGAAAGTGTTCGTTGTAAGCTTATTGTGTAAGAGGAATTCTGTGTACCACCCTGCGATAGAGTTTCCACAGGATCACGGCAGGGAAACTGACTGCCAGATAAGCTGTAGATAAAAGTCCGGTAGCACCGCCTACAATTGCAATGATCATAATTCCGATATTCATATTGGATTCCTCGACTTTCTGTTGTTCTGTGAAGTATTGCACATTCCAACTCCACATGCCATATTATAGTAAACAGGATCTTTTTGGTGAATAGTTTTGCTCCACCCTTAACACTATTTTGTCGGGTTATTTACAGAATCTTTGCAAGGCATTTACAGAATCTTAACAGGGCGGGAACGATCCCGGGAGTAAGGTTTGCAATCACAGGAAATATCAAGTATAATAGAGAAAATTGACTGTTACCCGGGGTGGAATAGTCGGAGAAAATAAAACGGAGGTAGGAATATGAGTATGACACTGGAACAGGCTAAGGAGAAGCTTGCTAAGTATGGTCAGGAACATGTTCTGAAGTATTACGGGGAGCTCAACGAGGAAGAGAAGCAGGGAATTCTGGATCAGATCGAAACTACGGATATGAGCATTCTGGAAGCTTGCAAGCATAAAGAAGATCTGGCAAAAAAAGGAGTGATCACACCGTTGGCTGCCATGCAGTTAGACGAAATCGAAGCAAACAGGGAGGAATTTACCGCAACCGGTATCGAAGCGATCCGACAGGGCAAGGTAGCAGCGGTCCTTCTGGCCGGTGGTATGGGCACCAGACTGGGATCTGACAATCCCAAGGGAATGTACAATGTGGGACTGACTCATGAACTGTATATTTTTGAATGCCTGATCAATAATCTGATGGAAGTCGTACATCAGGCAGACAGCTGGATCCATCTGTTCGTAATGACCAGTGATAAGAACAACGATGCGACCATAGCCTTTTTAAAGGAGCATGATTTCTTCGGATATAATGCGGAATATGTGCATTTCTTTAAACAGGAGATGGCTGCGGCTACCGATTATGAAGGTAAGATCTATCTGGAGGAAAAGGGCAAGCTGTCCACTTCCCCCAATGGTAATGGCGGCTGGTTCATTTCCATGAAAAACAATGGCATGCTGGACATTGTACACAGAGAAGGCATTGAGTGGATCAATGTATTTGCCGTGGATAATGTATTGCAGCGAATCGCAGATCCCTGCTTCATCGGAGCTACTATTCAGAAAAATTGTGTGGTAGGCTCCAAGGTGGTCCGCAAGAATGCACCGGATGAGAAGGTAGGCGTTATGTGCTTAGAGGATGGCAGACCTTCTATCGTAGAATATTATGAACTGACCGATGAACTGATGAATGCTAAGGATGAGAAGGGAGAACCCGCGTATAATTATGGTGTGATCCTGAATTATCTGTTCAAGGTACAGGATCTGGAAAAGATTATGGCAGAGAAGATGCCGCTGCATATCGTAGAGAAGAAGATCCCTTATCTGGATGCTGCAGGAGAGTTGGTAAAGCCGGATACTCCCAATGGTTATAAATTCGAGAGTCTGGTGCTGGATATGATCCATCAGATGGACAGCTGCCTGCCTTTTGAGGTAGTCAGAAGAAAAGAATTTGCGCCGATCAAGAACAAGATCGGTGTGGACTCTGTGGAAAGTGCCAGAGAACTGCTCACCGAGAATGGTGTGGTGCTGTAAACATTTCGACAGATTTTTACAACATAAGGTTATTGAGGAATCGATAGAATTACAGTAATCTGATACTGTAAGAAACGAAGAAAAAATTTCATCCGGCTCTGACAGATGAGAGATTGTGCAGCCGCCATAGTGAACAAATAGTATTGTCCTATGCACGGCGGATAGGAGAGAGTGTATGAGAATTTTGGTAACAGGTGGTGCCGGATTCATCGGCAGTCATACCGTAGTGGAATTACAGCAGGCAGGCTATGATGTAGTCGTATTGGATAATCTCTGCAATGCAAGTGAGAAAGTGATCCCCAGAGTAGAAGCCATCACAGGCAAGAAGGTTCCTTTCTATAAGGCAGACATTCTGGACCGTGAAGCTCTGGAAGAGATCTTCAGCAAGGAACAGATCGACGCAGTCATTCATTTTGCAGGACTGAAGGCAGTTGGTGAGTCCGTACAGAAGCCCTGGGAATATTATGAGAACAATATTGCCGGTACCCTGACCCTGGTAGATGTCATGAGAAAACATGGTGTGAAGAGCATTATCTTCTCTTCCAGCGCTACCGTATACGGCAACCCCGCATTTGTTCCCATTACGGAGGAATGCCCCAAGGGACAGTGCACCAACCCTTACGGTTGGACGAAATCTATGTTGGAGCAGATCCTGACGGATATCCAGAAGGCAGATCCCGAATGGAATGTGATCCTGCTTCGTTACTTCAACCCTATCGGAGCTCACAAGAGCGGTACCATTGGCGAGAATCCCAACGGTATCCCCAACAACCTGATGCCTTATATCACACAGGTAGCAGTCGGCAAGCTGAAAGAGCTGGGTGTCTTCGGTGATGATTACGATACCCCCGACGGAACCGGTGTACGTGACTACATCCATGTCGTTGATCTGGCAAAGGGCCACGTAAAGGCTCTGAAGAAGATTGAGGAGAATGCAGGACTGAAGATCTACAATCTGGGAACTGGTGTGGGCTACAGTGTTCTGGACATCGTGAAGAACTTCGAAGTAGCTACCGGCGTGAAGATTCCTTACGTGATCAAACCCCGCCGTGCAGGCGATATCGCCACCTGCTATTCCGATGCTTCTCTGGCAGAGAGGGAACTTGGCTGGAAGGCTGAGAACGGCATCAAAGAGATGTGCGAAGACTCCTGGAGATGGCAGAAGAACAATCCGAATGGATATGAAGAATAATAAAACAATATTGAAACATACAAAGGGACATGGCCGGTGGGTCATGTCCTTTTGTGATTCTTAACGGTGAAAAATCTGAAGCGCCCGGAATACCTGCTCTGCGGTATCTGCCATATTGGTCATGGCATTGTCGGTATGCATAGCCTCATCCAGGGATACCACGTTCCGCAGAATCGGGAAAAAGGCATCAATGCCCTCTGCGTTGCAGGCAACGGCCTCTTTGGCCACGCAGCCGGAAAAAGCAAGTACCGGTTTTTCATATTTTTTGGCAATCTTGGCAACACCGATGGGAGCTTTTCCCATAACCGTCTGACCGTCAAGGCGGCCTTCCCCAGTGATCACGACATCTGCATCCCGGATATATTTTTCCAGATGGGTTTCTTCCAGAATGATCTTAATACCGGATTCCAGTGTGGCATTGCAGAAGGTAAGAAAAGCAAATCCCATACCGCCGGCAGCACCGGCACCGGGATATTTGGCATCGGCATGAGGAAACTGTTCTCTGGCCAGAGCGGCATAATAAGCCAGCCATTTGTCCATCTGCAGGATCATAGTGGAAGTAGCGCCCTTTTGCGGTCCGTAGATGGCGGAACATCCCTGCTCTCCGCAGAGCGGGTTGGAGACATCGCAGGCTATGCGGAAAGTACATTCCTTGAGTTCGGGAAGCACATGATCCGTAGTGATGGATTCCAGATCCTCCAGTCCTTTGGCTCCGAAGCGGATCTGATTTCCGTTTTTATCCAGAAAGCCAAAGCCAAGTGCCTGCAGCATTCCGACACCGCCGTCATTGGTGGCACTGCCACCGATACCGACAATAAAATGCCGGCAGCCGTTCTGGATTGCATCTTTGATGACTTCGCCTACACCGTAAGTGGTGGTGTTCAGAGGATTCTTTTCCTCTCCGCTGACCTGGGTAATCCCGGCGGCACCGGACATTTCAATGATTGCGGTATGAGTCTCGTCGACGATGCCGTAAGGACAGACAACGGGGTGACCGGAAGGACCTGTGACCTGAACCTGTGTCATACGGCCGTCACAGCCGTTTACCAGAGCATCGACGGTGCCCTCCCCGCCGTCCGCCAGAGGACGGACGGTAATATGTGCATCTTTATAAACACGTTTGATCCCCGTGGCGGCGCTCAAACCCGCCTGCATGGAGGTCATACTTCCCTTGAAGGAATCGATAGCTATTACTACATTCATAAGGTTCCTTTCCGCTGCCGCCGGAATTCGGCCGACAACTGTCGTTTTTGTATAGATTTTCGGAAAATGGCATAATTTCTGAGGATATTATAGCAACACCGGAACAAAAGAGGAATGGTTCCCGGAGAAAAATAAAATTTAGCGTGGTACAGTGGCAAAAACATCCTATAAGATCATTGCATCTGAGAAAACAATCCAGTATAATGAAAGGAGTGCACATTTAGATGCACATTACGCATAAGAAGTGGAATAACAGGAGGACGAGCATGATTCAGTTAACACAGGGCGGCGCTTACCTGGTAAACGGTACGGACATCGTAGCGGATACCCCGGAAGCAGCCAGTCAGATACAGGCGAAGACCGGCATTACGATCTCCAAAGAAGAAGCAGCGAAAAACACCATGGCATATGGTATTCTGCAGGAGCATAATACCTCCGGCAATATGGACAAGCTGAGGATCCGTTTCGACAAGCTTACCAGCCATGATATTACCTTTGTAGGTATTATCCAGACCGCGAGAGCATCCGGACTGCAGAAGTTCCCCATGCCCTATGTACTGACCAACTGTCATAACTCCCTGTGTGCCGTAGGCGGCACCATCAACGAGGATGACCACATGTTTGGTCTGACCTGTGCGAAAAAATACGGCGGAGTCTATGTACCCCCTCATCAGGCAGTTATCCATCAGTTTGCCAGAGAGATGTTAGCCGGCGGTGGCAAGATGATCCTGGGTTCCGATTCCCATACCCGTTACGGTGCACTGGGTACCATGGCTATGGGCGAGGGTGGTCCAGAGCTGGTAAAACAGCTGTTGAACCAGACCTATGATATCAACATGCCCGGCGTGGTAGCCGTATACTTAAAGGGTGCTCCCGTGAAGGGTGTAGGTCCTCAGGACGTGGCACTGGCTATCATTGGCGCAGTATTCAAGAATGGCTATGTAAAAAATAAAGTAATGGAATTCGTAGGTCCCGGCGTGGCTTCCCTGAGTGCTGATTTCCGTATCGGCATTGACGTAATGACCACAGAGACCACCTGCCTGTCCTCCATCTGGAAGACCGATGACCAGATCCGTGAGTTCTATGAGATCCACGGACGTACCGAAGACTATAAGGAACTGAATCCCGGCCAGGTGGCATACTATGATGGATTGATCGAGGTGGATCTGGACAAGATCCGTCCTATGATTGCCATGCCGTTCCATCCCAGCAATACTTACACCATCGAAGAGCTGAATGCGAACCTGATGGATATTCTGGATGAGACGGAAAAGCGTGCGAAAGTAAGTCTGGACGGTGCGGTAGACTTCACTCTGAAAAATAAAGTAAAGAACGGCAAGTTCATTGTAGATCAGGGTATCATCGCAGGCTGTGCCGGCGGCGGATTCGAGAATATCTGTGCGGCTGCCGACATTCTGAAGGGCAGATACATCGGTGCGGATGAGTTTACTTTAAGCGTATATCCCGCATCCATGCCCATATACATGGAGCTGATCCGCAACGGCTGTGCGGCTACCATCTTAGAGACCGGTGCAGTGATGAAGACTGCGTTCTGTGGTCCCTGCTTCGGTGCCGGTGATACACCTGCCAATAACGCATTCAGTATCCGTCACTCTACCAGAAATTTCCCGAACCGTGAAGGCTCCAAACTGCAGAACGGCCAGATCGCTTCCGTAGCTCTGATGGATGCCCGTTCCATCGCAGCCACCGCAGCCAACAAGGGTGTGCTGACTTCCGCAACGGACTTCGATGGAGATTTCGGAAAATACAAATATCATTTCGATAGCAATATTTACAAGAACCGTGTCTTCGATTCCCACGGTGTGGCGGACGAGAGCGTAGAGATCCAGTTCGGCCCCAATATCAAGGACTGGCCCGCTATGGGTGCCCTGCCTGAGAATCTGGTACTGCAGGTAGTATCCGAGATCCACGATCCCGTAACTACTACCGATGAGCTGATTCCATCCGGTGAGACCTCTTCCTACCGCTCCAATCCTCTGGGACTGGCAGAGTTCACTTTAAGCCGTAAGGATCCGCAGTATGTAGGACGTGCCAAGGAGATCCAGAAGGCAGAGAAAGAGCGTATGAACGGCGGACATCCCTGTCAGGCAGTTCCGGTACTGAAGGATGTTATGGGTGAAGTAAAGAAACAGTATCCCGATGCAAGTCGTGAGAACACCGGATTCGGTTCCACTATTTTCGCAGTGAAGCCCGGAGACGGTTCTGCCCGTGAGCAGGCTGCTTCCTGCCAGAAGGTATTAGGCGGCTGGGCAAATATTGCCAACGAGTATGCCACCAAGCGTTATCGTTCCAACCTGATCAACTGGGGCATGCTTCCTTTCCTGATCCAGCCCGGAGACCTGCCTTTCAAGAATCTGGATTACCTGTTCATTCCTGGTATTAAGAAAGCCGTGGAAGACAAGGCCGAGGAAATTAAGGCATATGTGGTAACAACCGGAGAAGGTATGAAGGAATTCACCCTGAAGCTGGGAGAGCTGACCGACGAAGAACGTCAGATCATCCTGAAGGGATGCCTGATCAACTATAACCGAGTGTAACTATTCAGAGACATGTGACTAACCATCGCAGATGCGTTTCGCGAAGAGAGGCTGAATAGTTACAATGAGAAGTAAGGAGAAAAAATATGGAATTTAACAAACCGGTATCCAACCCCATGATGGTGGGATCCATTGAATTATTAAAAGCAGAGGACACCCCGGAACACAGACAGATGTTCCTGGATGAACTGCAGAAAGCAAAGTTCTTGTCTCCGGTCGTGATCGATCCGGTGCCTGTGCCCGATGAAAACGGCCGGGTGACCATCGCAAGAGATGCCAAAGTACAGTTCCCGATGCTGTCCACCGAGGACGGTCGGAAGTTCTTCATGGCGTTCACTGACTGGACAGAGCTAAAAAGGTGGAGAGATGAGGAGAATCAGCAGACTTTCGCCATGAACTTTGACGATTATGCGGGAATGCTGCTGCGCAAAGATGCACAGGGCAATATCAGCCCGGCGCTGGGATTCGTGATCAATCCCTTCGGTGGCAACATCGTGGTGACCAGAGAAATGGTAGCCAGCATGATCGCAGCAAAGCTGAAAGCAGCCGGCAGACCGGTGCCTCCCGCACCCGGAACCCCTGGTGCGCCCACTCAGCCCAAACAGCAGTAAATTAACACTAAATAAAATGTCCATAGCGGACGATATAAGTAGTAGAGAGGTGACATGGCCAGTCACTTCCTGCTACTTATTTTTTACAGTTTGATAATGACACCACGGATGGTAACCAGACAGAGGCATATTATATGTATTCTGTTTCTTTACCATCTTTTTTAGTTTAACAGTTCAGCCATGCAATATCATATGTTCTGCGTGGGTGCTGGCACACAAAGCAGAACATATGATATTGCATGAGCGGAGCGCCGCATGTATGAAATAAAAGATGAGCCGCTTAGCGGCGTCGACTGCGGAGCAGGCGCTTTTATGAATACATGCGGCGGTGAACTGTTAAGCGTTACAGGAAGCGCGCCCTGTTGGTTCGTGGTGAGGTCGGGGAAAGGAGAAAATTACAGATTTGAGAATTGATTCCGCAAGCATAGGAATGGATTCCGCCAGAAGCTATCACGCTTCTAAGACAAGCGTCAGACGATTTGAGATAACGGATTATCAGGCAGGTCTGACAGATGTATCCACTAAGGGACAGAAGACACCGAATGGTGAGGATACCACACAGAACACGGAGGAACAGGAGAACACTGCAGAGAACACCACGATGACAGCCAAAGACTGGCAGAGTCGTTTTCTGGTATCTTCTGCCAGATGGGATATGCGAAGCAGTGCCAGTGAACAGACATTGTCTACCATCCGGGAATATACGGTGCGTTATATTTTTGATTTATTATTCCCGTCCAGGAACAGCACTTTGCGGGACTGGATGCAGGAAAACGGATGGAGCAGCGGTAATCAGACCGGAAACAGCTGGAATACAGGGAATAGCGTAAATAATACCCAGACGAATTCCGGCAGCACACAGGGAACCGCAACACCTGCGTCAGACGTGTTCAATCTGGTCACGTCCCGTGTGAAAATATTGAACTATGTGAGCGAGACCTGGAACATAGAACAGGAGGATACCAGTTTTTCCACCGTGGGAAGCGTACGGACCAAGGATGGCAGAGAGATCAATTTTAATGTAAATGTAAATATGAGCCGCAGATGCGAGGAATACTACAAAGAGCAACTCAATGTAGCAGAATTCACGCTCCATGATCCGCTGGTGATCAACCTGGATACTGATGTGGCAGAAGTGTCGGATCAGACCTTTTATTTTGATCTGGATGCCGATGGCAAGGAAGAAGAGATCTCCGTGCTGAATGGCAGCGGCTATCTGGCACTGGACAAGAACGGTGACGGCACTATCAACGACGGCAGTGAGCTGTTCGGCACCCGGAATGGGGATGGCTTTACAGATCTGGCGCAGTATGATGAGGATGGCAACGGCTGGATCGATGAGAACGATTCCATCTGGTCAAAATTAAAAATCTGGTGCAAGGATGAAAACGGCAACGACGTACTGTACAAACTTTCTGACAAGGGTGTCGGTGCTATCTGTCTGCAAAACGTTTCTACGGATTTTACCCTGCAGGGAGACCGTAAGGCTCAGGACGGCACTACCAATGCCAATGCGACCAATGCTGTGGTTCGCAAGACCGGTATTTTCTTATACGAAAACGGAAATGTGGGTACGGTACAGCACGTGGATATGGCTGCCTATGCCGCACAGGCATAGAATAAATATAACTATTCAGTTACTTCGCCCTATAAATAGCATCAAATGTTCTTACGAATGCAAACATTCGACGCTATTTACATGGCTCTGAATAGTTCCAAATAAATGCAAATTTCATATCGAAGACATTCTGAATAAAACCCATGAATCGGGCAAGACTATAGGATAAACCAGGGAAAGTGGTTGAAACGATTGTATAGCAGGCAGTTGACTCAGGGAACAGGAAGGATGCGGATAGGATATGAGAAGAAATAAAAAGAGCGGTATTAACAAAGAACGTATTATAATGTTAGCCTCTTCAGCCTTTGTACTGGCAGCATTGACCATGACAGGGGTCTATATGAAGGGGCAGAATGTGGAGTCCAGGGATGATGGTTATACCTTGGACTTCACTGCGCTTCCCAACAATGCGGATGAAAAATTACAGGAGATCACGGAGAATAACGACGAACATCTTCTGAAGGAGGACGAGAACATCCCCGGACTGACGGCAAATAATACAGCGGGAAATGAGATCGCGGGAACTCCTGTCACCGAGGATGATCTGGACTATATGCCCCAGGAGGTAGGCTCCGGCAACGTAGAGATTCCGGGGCTGACGGATCAGGAGACCCTGCTGGAGGCCGCACAGAAAGAGCAGCAGAATTCCGATGCCGACCGACAAAAGGAAGAGACCGGGGGAAAGCAGACAGCAGGCGGGGATGTGGTCGTTGAGAAGACACTGCACTTTGCAGAAAGCGACGGATTACAGCAACCGGTGCAGAGTGATATTCTGATGCATTACTCTATGGACAAGAGCACTTATTTTGCTACACTGGATCAGTATAAATACAATCCCGCCACCATTTTTTCCGCGGAAGAAGGTACGGCAGTGACCGCCTGTGCGCAGGGAAAAGTGACTTCGATCTTCGAAAATGAGGAGATCGGCAAGGCGGTGACCCTGGATCTGGGTGACGGCTATGAGGCCACTTATGGACAGCTGACGGAGATCACAGTGAAAGAGAACTCCTATGTGAATCCCGGCGACACCATCGGCAGTGTGGCAGCGCCCACGAAATACTACAGCGCCGAAGGAAGCAACGTATACTTTGCTCTGACCCACAACGGGGAACCGGTGAACGGGGAGGCATTGTTCCGCTGATGTATATTGTAGGAGGCAGGATCCTGACCATGGCGGGCAGAGAGATCCCCGAAGGGATCCTGCAGATAAGAAACGGGAAAATTGCACAGGTAGGTGCCAGAGGTGAGGTGAAGTTACAGCCGGAAGAAGGAGAGCAGGTAGTGATCGCGAAAAATGCGCTGATCATGCCGGGCATCATTGAGGCACACTGCCATATGGGTATCATGGAAGAAAAAAAGAGCACGGAAGGGGATGACTGTAATGAGACAGTGGATCCCCTGACACCGACTCTGCGGGCTATCGATGGTATTAATCCCATGGATGCAGCCTTTGATGATGCGGTGCGGGCCGGAATTACTGCAGCCATGATCGGACCCGGAAGCTCTAATGTGGTGGGCGGCCAGTTTGCCATGGTAAAGACTAAGGGGCGCCGGATCGACGACCTGATCCTGAAATCACCGGCGGCCATGAAGGTGGCCTTTGGAGAGAACCCCAAGGTCAATTATTCCGGGCAGAACAAAAGTCCTGTCACTCGTATGGCCATCGCCGCCATGCTGCGCAGGGAACTCTGGGAGAGCAGAGAATATCTGCGGCAAAAGCAGGAAGCGGCGGAGAAGGGAGAGTATTTTGCACCGGATTTTGAAAAAGAGTGCTATCTTCCGGTACTGCGGGGAGACATCCCGTTAAAAGCCCATGTCCACCGGGTGGACGATATTTTCACAGCAATCCGCATTGCAAAAGAATTCGGTATAAAAATGACGATGGATCATTGCTCGGAAGGTCATCTGGTGGCGGAAGAACTGGCGAAGGAAGGATTTCCGGCCATTGTGGGACCGGATCTTACCAGCCGGAACAAGATCGAGGTGCAGAACATGTCTTTTAAGACCGCCGGAGTGCTGAACCGGGCCGGTGTGATGGTCGCCATCACCACGGATCATCCGGTGTCACAGATCCAGACACTGCCGTTGTGTGCCGGACTTGCGGTAAAAGCGGGACTTCCAATGGAGGAAGGTTTCCGGGCCATCACCATTTATCCTGCGAAAATCTGTGGCGTGGCAGACCGCATTGGCAGCCTGGAAGTGGGGAAAGATGCAGACATTGCCATTTTCGACGGAAATCCTATGGAAATTTTCACACGAACCCTTTATACTATTATCAACGGGGAGATCGTGTACTGTAATGTCCCCAGGGAATGACCGGAGGAATATTTTGAGATACAGCAGGAAAAGTGCAGGGATCCTGTCCCTGCTATTACTATTTAACAGTATAGGTATGAACGCCTGCGGGCAGGCAACGGCAGAGACAGGGCATGTAAGCATAAGTATGACCGGCATGGAAAACACACCGGTCATCAACTATACAGTGCCTACGCTGACACCCAATGTGCTGGTGGATCAGCAGGGGTATGCCGCGGTCGGTGAAAAACAGGCAGTGGTGAAGGGCAGACAGCCGGTAGAGACTTTCCGGCTGGTGGACCGGGAGACCGGAGAGACGGTCTATGAAGGCACGGTAAAGCAGACAGATTACAACGGGGAGCTGTCTCTGTACATCGGAACAGCGGATTTCACGGACTATACCGGGGAAGGTGAGTTCTATCTGGAGTGTGACAATGTGGGAAGATCCCTGACATTTTCTCTGAAAGAAGACCACTATCAGGAACTGTTGGAAGCGTTGTGCACGGATGTTCATGACAGATGTCAGGATCGCAGTATTACCGAGGATGAGATCATCACTTTGTTGGAGGCCTGTGAGTGGTATCCGCAGGTGCTTGCGGATGATAATGGCAATGATATCCCGGATCTGCTGGAATCTATTGCCGACTGGCTGGAAAAAACGGCCAACGACACAGAAAAGCCGGAACCGGAGAACATGTGTTACGTGGCGGTGATGGCAAAATTCAGTTATCTGTACCAGAAATATGATGTGCAATATGCCACACAATGTCTGCAGCATGCGTCGTCGGTGTACACCAAGCTGATGTCGACATCCGGCAGAGATGCGGAGAAATTCATGGCGCTGACGGAGCTTTACCGGGCGGCGGGACTCTACACTTACCGCAATCAGATCCTGGAGTATAAGGACTTTTTCGAGGACAATACCAGTTATCTGGAAGAAACGGCCTATCTGTATGGCTCCATGACGTATCTGGCCACCAGACAGCCGGTGGATGTGGACCTGTGCACTGTATTCATGGAAAGCATCCGGAATCGGGGCGAGGAGCTGGCCAAACGTTCCCATAACATGATCGATGCCGTAATGAATGTCAACAATGGAACCGAGGATCTTCTGAAGCGGGCAGAAGAATTGTCCTGTGCTAATTATGTGTTATACAGTTATCAGTACACGGAGATTTTAGAGGATTTTCTGCATTACCTGATGGGACGGAACCGGGATTCGGTGAGTTATTATCCCGAAGAGGGAGACGCTGCGGATTATCTGTTACTGATAGCCCAGCAGGTCTCCCTCGCGGATAGACATTAGAAAGATCAGATCAGTTCTTTGTTTTTGAAATAAGTTTCGGAGATAATATTCTGTACATAGGTGCCCATGCTCTTGCGAGTCTCCTTGTCCAGTTCCTTCGGATAAATAGGCTTACCGTATTCAATGACTACGGTGGCCTTTTTTATTTTCGGAAAATGATCTTCAAATACCGCAGCGGAATTCACAATAGTCATGGGGATAATGGGAACATTTGCTTTCTCTGCGATCTTGAAACTGCCCTCGTGGAAGGGAAGAAAAGTATCCTGGGTCTTGTTGCGGGTGCCCTCCGGGAAGATGCAGATGGAAATCCCGTTTTTGGCTTTCTCAATGGCCTGCAGAATGGTTTTCAGTCCTGCCTTGATGTCCTGGCGATCCAGAAAGAGACAGTGAAGATCTTTCATCCAGATGTTAAGCAGGGGCCATTTTAACATTTCTTTTTTCGCAATATAACCGGTAGGTCTGGGAACACGGACGTAGGTCAGCACCACATCGAAAAAGCTGCGATGATTGCCGACGTACAGCACAGCAGTGTCGGTGGGAATGTTCTCTTCCCCGATGGCAATGACTTTCGTGCCGGAAAGACGGATGACCCAGCGGAAGGCCCAGTTTACAATGGCCAGGGAACTGCGGTCCTTAAGACAGGGGTTAAATTTACCGATGATCCATTCCACCAGCATTAACGGCGTGGACAGGATCAGGAATAATACTACAAATAATACGACGAATATAAAACGGATCATAATAATACCAATGCCTTTCAGTAACCTGCAAACTTTCAGGTGCCTTGGCACCTTGTGCAGGTACAAATTTGCGTGTGAAAAATTAATTTTTCACACGAAACTCCTTCGGATTTTTTATTTAGCAATGAAAAGTACGCCTAACGTGCCGGGACCACAATGGCTGGAGACTACACCACCTGCTCTGGTTTCCAGAATCTCGTCAAAGATTCCCAGACTTTCCAGATAGGAACGAACCGCTTCCACAATCTCCCGGTCGCAGCCGGAGTGGGTGATGAAGACTCTGTCGGGAACGGCATTCTTCAGATCCTCTTCCATGTCTCTGGTGTAGGAGAGGATGACAGAACTTAATTTTCCACGGTATTTTTTGGAGGCATCCATGGCACCATCCACCACGACGATCCGGGGATGAAGCTTTAACATACCACCGGCCAGAGCCGCTACCGCGCTGCATCTGCCACCGCGGTGAAGGTAGGTCAGGGTATCTACGACGAAGCTGGCCCGGACTTTGGGACGGATGGCTTCGATGGCAGTAGTGATCTCTGTGGCTGTTTTCCCTTCAGAAGCCAGAATGGCAGCCTGTATTACCTGCAGACCGATGCCGGTGGACAGGTTTGCGGAGTTGATGATGGTGACTTTGTCGGAAGCTTCCAGTTCTTCTGCAGCAAGCCGCATAACGTTGCCGGAGGTGGACATGCTGTCGGAGATGGAGAAACAGATGATCTCCCGGCCTTCTTCCACAAAAGGCTGCATGACTTCCATGGCCTCGGTCAGAGAAGGAGCAGAGGTCTTGGGCGTGGTCTTGTTTTCATCGGACCACCGGAAAATTTCTTCCGGCGTAATATCCACGCCATCGCGGTATTCATCCTCGCCCAGCAGAATGTGCAGAGGCAGGATGGTAATGTCATACTTTTCCACTAATTCTTTTGACAGATCACAGGTACTGTCAGAGATGATCTTAACTGTCTGTGCCATAGAATCTACCTTCCTTTTTATTAGTAATTATTCCCCTTTGGCGATCTGCCTTGCGACATAGACACCGCTGGCGGATGCATGGGACAGGGAATGAGTCACACCGCTGCCGTCACCGATGATGTACAGGCCCTTGTGACAGCTTTCCAGATGTTCGTCCAGTTCCACTTCCATATTATAGAATTTGACTTCCACACCGTAGAGCAGGGTATCGTCATTGGCGGTACCGGGTGCGATCTTGTCCAGTGCGTAGATCATTTCGATGATACCGTCTAAGATACGCTTGGGCAGTACCAGGCTTAAATCACCGGGAGTTGCGGACAGGGTAGGCTCTACCATGCCCTCGGCAATACGCTTCGCATTACTGCGGCGTCCTCTCACCAGATCGCCGAAACGCTGTACGATAACACCGCCGCCCAGCATGTTGGAGAGACGGGCGATACTTTCACCGTAGCCGTTGCTGTCCTTGAAGGGCTCGGAGAAATGCTTCGCTACCAGCAGGGCAAAGTTGGTGTTCTCTGTCTGCTTGTCGGCTCCTTCGTAGCTGTGGCCGTTTACGGTGACGATGCCGTTGGTGTTCTCATTTACGACGATACCGTGGGGATTCATACAGAAGGTACGCACGGAATCCTCGAATTTTTCAGTGCGGTATACGATCTTGCTCTCATAGAGTTCATCGGTCAGATGAGAGAAGATGACTGCGGGCAGTTCCACCCGGACGCCGATATCCACGCGGTTGGACTTGGTGTTGATGTCCAGATCTTTACAGATCTGCTCCATCCATTTGCTGCCGCTGCGGCCTACGGAAATAATGCACTTGTCGCAGTCGTAAGAAGCGTTTTCGCAGCAGATACGGTAACCGTCACCAACGGTCTCCACCGTTTTCACCGGGGTATCGAAATAGAAAGTCACTTTATCCTTCAGTTCTGCGTACAGATTTTCCAGCACGATGAAGTTGATATCTGTACCCAGGTGACGTACGGAAGCGTCTAACAGGTTCAGCTTGTTCTGCATGCAGATCTTTTTGAAAGAGGTACCAGCAGTGGAATACAGCTTCGTGCCTTCACCGCCGAACTTCATGTTGATGTCATCCACATATTTCATCAGGTCGATGGCCTGACTCCTGCCGATATACTCGTAGAGAGTGCCACCGAAAGCGTTGGTGATATTGTATTTTCCATCGGAAAAAGCACCGGCACCACCGAAACCGCTCATGATGGAACAGCTCTTACAGTTGATGCAACTCTTGATCTTGTCACCGTCGATAGGACAGTGGCGCTTCTCCAGAGGGTGACCGGATTCGAAAACGGCAATTTTCAGGTCGGGATTCTGTTGCACCAGTTCATAAGCGGAGAAGATACCGCCGGGGCCGGCACCGATAATGATTACGTCATATTTCATAGGGATAAGTTTCCTTTCTCTTTGCTCTCTTGTAAGGATTTGCGGGATGTATCATCACTTTGAAAAACCAAAAACATTCAAAATATAGTATACCATATTTTTAGATAAAAAGGGGAATAGAAATATAGCAAAATATGTGATAAAATCATAAGTTATAGCGGTTCTTCTGCAGATGCGGATGAACGGTGCGGGAAGATAACGGGATTAGGAAGAGAATTACAGGAAATGAAATTATGGAAGCAACACAGAAGAAAAACAAATATGAAATAGATATGTGCAATGGCACGATTATGGACAAGCTGATCTCCTTTGCACTGCCCCTGATGGTGTCCAGCATTTTGCAGCTGCTGTTCAATGCAGTGGATATCATTGTGGTGGGACGGTTCACCGGAAGTCAGGCGCTGGCGGCTGTAGGTTCCACCACGGCATTGATCAATATGTTCGTTAATCTGTTTATCGGCGTTTCTCTGGGAGCCAATGTATTGTCCGCCAGATTCTATGCTGCCGGGAAAGAGCGGGAGATGAGCGAGACAGTACATACAGCTATGACCTTTGCATTGATCAGCGGTATTGTCATGGTATTCGTAGGGCTGTTCTGCACCCGGGGAGCGTTGGAACTGATGGATACCCCGGCGGATGTTATTGATCAGGCGGCATTATATATGAAAATTTATTTCTGCAGCATGCCCTTTTTCATGCTGTACAATTACGGAGCTGCAGTTCTGCGGGCGGTGGGAGACACGAAGCGTCCGCTGTTGTTCCTGATCATATCCGGAGCCATCAATGCGGTATTGAACCTGTTTCTGGTCATTGCTTTTTCCATGGGTGTGGCGGGGGTAGCCATTGCTACAGTGATCTCTCAGGTGATCTCCTGTGTGCTGGTATTATGGTGCCTGTTTACTACGGACAGCTGTTACCGGCTGCAGATTTCAAAGCTGGGAATAAAAGGGGAGTATCTGCTGCAGATCTTTCAGGTGGGGGTTCCGGCGGGGATCCAGAGCGTTGTCATCAATTTCTCCAATGTTCTGCTGCAGTCCTCGGTGAATTCCTTCGGCTCCATCGCCATGGCAGGCTATACGGCGGCCAATAATATCTTTGGATTCCTGTTCGTGTCGGTGAATTCCATTACCCAGGCGTGTATGAGCTTCACCAGTCAGAACTACGGTGCCGGGAAGAAAAAACGTATGGACAGGGTACTGATCGATTGTATGATCCTGTCGGTGATCGTAGCGGTAACGCTGGGCGGAAGCGCCAATCTCTTCGGTCCGCAGCTGCTTCACATTTACACAACGGATGCGGACGTTATTGCCTGTGGAACGGAGATTCTGCTGTATACGACGTTGACTTACTTTTTATGCGGCATCATGGATCTGATTCCGGGAGCCTTGCGGGGCATGGGACATTCGGCGGTACCTATGATATTGTCCATTATCGGTACGGTGGGAACGAGAATCTTCTGGATCTACGGAGTATTCCCAACGCACCGGTCGTTGATGGTACTGTTTTTATCTTATCCGGCCTCCTGGCTGGCAACGATCCTGCTGCAGGCGGTATGTTTCTATTTTGTCAGAAAGAAAGTACACAGCACCATGCCGCAGGAAGAACCGTTATAAGCGGTCGGTTTTCGGGAGTGAAAGTCCCGGGATGATCGAGCGTATGTAGGGATTATTTAGAAAATTGAGGGAAATTATGTTAGCAAAATTAAAGAAAAAATATATTGGAGACTGGGATTTTTACAAGAAGTATCTTTTACTGGCTATTCCCATGATCCTGCAGAATGCCATTACCAATCTGGTAAGCTTTCTGGATAACATCATGGTGGGACAGCTGGGAACAGAACAGATGTCCGGCGTTGCCATTGTGAATCAGCTGATCTTTGTATACAATCTGGCAATCTTCGGAGCTGTGTCAGCTGCCAGCATCTTTGGTGCCCAGTATTTCGGAAAGGGCAATCATAAGGGACATATGTATTCCTTTCGGTTTAAGCTGTATGCCACGCTGTTGGTGACAGGCGGAGCGATCATTCTGTTCCTGACGAAAGGTTCCGCACTGATCTCCCTGTATCTGACGGATACGGTGGGGAACGGGGCCACGGACTTGGCACTGCAGTACGGACTGGAATATCTGGCCATCATGATGGTGGGACTGATCCCTTTTGCGGTGAACCAGTCCTACGCGACAAATATAAAAGAGACCGGGCAGACCCTTATCCCGATGCTGGCCAGCTTTGTGGCGGTGGGTACTAATGCGATTCTGGACTATCTGATGATCTTCGGCATCGGTCCTTTCCCGGAGCTGGGAGTGCAGGGGGCGGCGCTGGCTACCGTTATTGCCCGTTACATTGAGGCACTGATCGTGGTGATCTGGGCACACATCCATCGGGGAAAAAACCGCTATCTGGAGGGAGCTTACACCGGCTTTGGTATTCCGCTTGCGGAATTGAAGGCGATCCTGATCAAGGGATTTCCGCTGATGATGAACGAGGTGATGTGGGCAGCGGGCATGACAACGGTGACCCAGTGTTATTCCGTCAGAGGTCTGGACGTGGTGGCGGGACTGAACATTGCCTCCACCATCACGAACCTGTTTAACATCGTCTACCTCCAACTGGGATCCTGCATCAGCATTGTGGTGGGACAGTATCTGGGGGGCGGGAAATTGGAGGATGCCAAGGATGCGGACAACAAGATGATCGTGTTCAGTGTCTTCTGCTGTGTGATTATGGCGGTGTTAATGTTTGTGGTGGGAGGATTTTTCCCAGGCATTTACAATACCACAGAGGAGATCAAGACACTGGCTACCAGTTTTATTGCGGTATCAGCCATCATCATGCCCTTCTGTGCCTTCAGCCATGCGTCGTATTTCACCCTGCGTTCCGGTGGTAAGACCGTGGTGACGTTCCTGTTTGATTCCGTATTTACCTGGGTGATCGTGGTGCCGGCGGCATATCTGCTGGCGCATTTCACCGGACTGGGCATCGTAGGCATTTATTTCCTGGTGCAGGGCACGGAACTGATCAAGGTGATCATTGGTTACATCATGGTGAAGAGTAATGTCTGGGTGGTCCAGATGGTATAAATTACTATTTGTGCCGTCAGCCGAAGGCTGCGGGATGGAGATTGGCATGAAAAATAGGAGAAGGGCGGGAAACTGACATGAAAATGAACATGGTTCAGAAAATTTTACTGATCGTAGGAGGCGCATTTGCGGGGATCGGTGCAGTGCTGACAATGATATTCGGAAGCATCGGCATGGTGTTCCGGCCCATGAGTGCATTTCTGGCATTGCCGCTGTTTTTCCTGATACTGGGCATTTGTTTTATTGCAGCAGTATTATTCGGGCAGCATAAAAAGTCACTCATCGTAAAAAACGGAATCAGATATGCCGCCAAGATCTACGGTTACGTGGAGAATACGGCGTATATGGTAAACGGCAGATTCCCGGTGAATGTGATCGTGCATTATTTTGACAAGAATCAGATCGAGCGGGAGGCAGTGATTCCCACCGCGTTTGAAAAGGGCGCTTCGACCTATCCCATCGGTATGACCATGGATATCTACGAATATCAGGGAAAATACGGCTGGGATCCGGATTCCGTCCGGGATGAGATTCTGTCGGGAGAGCAGGAACTGATGGACGATAAGCCCGTGGATCCTTCCAAGCTTCGCATGACCGCCGTGCAGTGTCCGAACTGCGGTGCTTCCTATCAGGCGGCAGCAGGATATACCGGACGCTGCCCGTATTGCGGAAGCTATCATAATGTAGAATAGCAGAATAGTTGAGCTGGGGTGGATCAGTGGATCGTTTCCTGCAAATACCGCAGCATCGTCTGTGACACCACGGAGTTGGTGGTCTTGGAGAAAGCCAGTCCCAGCGTACGGTGACAACTGGGAGATAAGGGTCTGGAGACCACACCCCGTGCGAAAGCTTTTAATACCAGTTCCTGAGAGATGGTGACACCGAGACCGTTCCGGACGAAGGACATGATCAGGGTATCGTCCCGGAAGCTGTAAGAGATCTTTGGGCGGACAGGGCATTTGGTCAGCAGATGCTGGATGTCGTTGTCACAGCCGGGGGTCTCGATGATCAGAGGATATTCGAACAGTTCCGGCAGGGTGACGCTGTTTTTGGCAGCCAGCGGATGTCCCTCGGGGAAAACAGCGCACAGCGGATCATTCAACAGTGGATAAAAGGTCAGATCATCCGCCACGATGGAGGATAAAAATCCACAATCCACCTGCCCGTGAATGATCCAGTCCCGGATCTCATCATAATTGCCGTCAAAAATTTCTACATCCACTTTCGGATAATTTTCCCGGAAAAAATGAACCACATCCGGCATCCACAGAGCAGTGATGCTGGAAAAACTACCGACCCGCAGTTTCCCCTCAATCTTATTGTTGATATTGAAGGCGGCCTGGCGCAGCTTGTCTTTCTGGTTGACCATTTCCTGAATGTAAGGGATGAGGCGGGCACCGTTGTCAGTGAGGCTGACACCCCGTTTAACCCGGGCAAAAAGCTGCACACCCAGTTCTTCCTTCAGTCCCGCCATCATCTGGCTGATGCCGGACTGGGTATAATTCAGTGCTTCCGCCGCCTTGGAGAAGCTTCCCGTTTCACATACTTTTAAAAATATCTCGTAACGGTCTTTTTGTTCTTTCATGATCTTCACCCCGTAAATTTATAAATTTCAAATTCATCGTTCACCAATTATGCGAGCAGCTTGGCTTTCTTGCACTCATCACATTACAAAAACTTATGCATACAAGTAAAAACATTCGTTTTACTGATAGTATAGCATATGCTATCCTCATGTCACAAGTGTTTTAAAGAGCGTGAATCATATGGAAAAGAAAACAAGTAATTTCTCCGGGCAGATCGGTTTCGTGCTGGCGGCGGCCGGAAGCGCGGTGGGTGTGGGCAATCTGTGGAGATTCCCTTATCTGGCGGCCAAGGATGGCGGCTGTCGTGAGACAAGGATGTGATTCTTTCGGTAAGATTAGAGTATCCTACGATGCGGGGGCTCTGAAATCTGCATCCAGCTCAATACAGTTGGACTGCCTTTGTTCCAACAGGGGCAGTTTCTCCTGAGTTGCAGGTTGAGTTTGTTCTGGCAGGATCAGAATATCCTGAGTCACAGGTGCACCGAAATCCGTATCCAGCTCGATACAGTTGGACTGTCTTTCTTCTAACAAGGGCAACTTGTCTTGGGGAGCGAACTGCGTTTCTTCTGGCAAGGGCAGAATGTCTGGAGTCGTTGACTGCGTTTCTTCCGGCAAGATCAGAATGTCTGGAGTCGTTGATTGCGTTTCTTCCGGCAAGATCAGAATATCCTGCGTCACAGGAGCTTCGGAACTTGTATATTGAAGCTGGATGGTTTCGAGGATGCGGTTGAAATCTGTTTCCAGAGTGTACCAGTCTGTTAACGGAATAGTGGCTTCCAGCTGTAGGGTATTTCCCTGTAAAGGGACATCGGGATTGGATAATGTAATGTAAATCCAGTATTTTTGTTCCGTCTGGTAGATCTCGGTATTTTTCCAGCCGTTTAAGTTGCTGTCGGGCAGAGTGATCTCCTCGCTGGTGACGCCGGTGCCGCAGATTCCCGGGACGGGAGCATAGACAAGCGTAAAGGTATCCTCCGGGTATGCGATGTTCCAGAAGATGATAGCATCGGTCGTGGTGGTACCTGCGAAAGTTAAATTGCGGATCTCATAGTCCCAGGTCTCCGGAAGGGACAGGGAGAACTGCACCGGTCCCAGATCACAGATAGCTTCATTCCCCATGGATATCGCCAGATCGTCGGCAGGCCCGTTTTCCGGGCATTCTGTAGGAACGAGGCTTTCCGCGATGACCGGGGCGATTGGCCCGGTGGGGGCCGTGGAATTTTGCACCCCTACAGAATCCTCCAGGCCCCCGGTAGAACCACATCCTGCCAAGGAAAGCGTAAGAATCGTTGTCAGTGTTGATAGTAAAATAGCCTTCTTCATAAAGATACCCTCCCAAAATCGTGAAGTGTTATGGTGATCACATTATAATAAGACGAATATTGGGCGGGGAAGTTTCGGTAAATAGAAAGTTACGCGAGCAATGAGCCGCGCATAGGCATAGTGAAGACAGCGATG
>CDZE01040860.1_pt1 | contig 23959 bp, 25 predicted proteins | sample 557341 | NCBI WGS metagenome assembly CDZE01 (sample SAMEA3182109, study PRJEB8094) | gut metagenome | biome: human; feature: gut; material: Stool; isolation source: human stools | place: Canada | collected 2013-04-23
TTTATCAATCCGATTTCTCGGTCGATAGCTTTAACATACCGGTTGTACACATTCAGATCTACATCGAATATTTCAACAACCCGCTGCAACTCGTTGATGAGCTGCTCGCAATTTACAATGGCCGCATTCTGGTAATCTCTCCTGGTCTCGTACTCGTGCATTGTCCGTGGGTAAATGGTGTTTGCCGCTCTAACATTGCTCGTTATCAGGGAAGCACACTGGTTTACTTTCGATTTGAAACTCCGCATCAGTTCCCTGTACTTAGCAAAGTTTTCTTCCGAAATTTCTCCATACGCATACTTCTTCCGAACAAAGCCGTCCACATCCTTAACACCAAATCCCCTCTGCATAAGGAGTATCAGCATATCATGCAACTCGATCGAGTACGTAATCGCTTCGAATTTTGACTCTTTTCTGTCGCCTAACAGAACGCTCATTCGTAATCTTTACCGGTGATCTCAGCGAACTCCTCTTTGGTGATCCAGCCCATCTTCACCGCATTACGAACTCTGGTCTCATTCCACATTTTCATGCTGTACCAAAGCTTTACTTTACTGTAATTCTTGCTATGTTCCATGGTGATCCTCCTTCTTAAAGCTCTACATTGGACATCATCGCAATGTAGGCGATGTCAGACTGCATTTTGGTTCTGGCAAACTCCTCCTCAGAAATATCTCTAAGGACAAACCAGTATTCGCCAGGAACCTGCTCAACGATCTGAACCAGCTCCATGTTCGGATGAACAGTCTCGGTTGTTCCGTCGCTGATAGTAACCGGAGAGCAGTTATCTGCAAATACAGATTCCTCGATTTTTTCTGTAGAAATGAAATTGTTTCCGTTCAGCTTAAGATTGGAAATCTCAGTTCCATCACCAAGAATAATTTTATAGATTTTCTCTTCCATGATTAGAAGCTCCTTTCAAAAATATAAACGGGGCACAAGGCCCCGCGATTTTAATTAACCAACCGGGAAGACCGGACGAACTCCATTAGAGACCGAAGCGGGGTTGCAGCCCGCATAGCCAAAGTCGTACACACGGGCAAAGTTAGCCGAAGAAACGACGTCTCTTAACCACTGGTTGTAAGATCTGTTTACGATGAATCTCGGACATACCATGAACAGCGCCAGCTGAGTCTTGCTGATTGTGTAGATACTCGGAACTGTTGAACCATCAGAAGTTGGACTGAAATGAGGATGGCCATACATCATAGGTTCGTTCGGGAGCTCAATGCTGGAATCGAACCATGCTCCACCTGACGGTCTTCCATTTGCAACCGCATTGCACAGGTATTCTCTGTGAGTAAGAACAGACCCCTGGAAAGCCGCATTTACGATTGTTTTGGCGTTTGCCAAGTTACTCTTGTACATCGCAGAGCCCACATATCCACCGGTCGTAACATTGGTAGTATTCATCTGCGCATTGTAAAGCGCCTCATCCGGCATGATAACGAGATGATGGCTGGTAAATGCAGTATCACCGCAGTTGTACCAGTAATCCATATCAACGATACGCCAAATACGACCTCCGATACTCCAATAGTCGCCAAGGAACATTCCTTTAAAGGAACCGTCCTTAATAGCAGCTTTCTGTACTGCGGTCAGCGCTGTACCAAGATTCTTGCCTCTGAAGAGTACCCGGCGAAGCTCCACCGGAGCAAAGCCATCAAGCATAGCAAAGAGTGCGTCTTCAGCTGCAATAGCCTTGTTTCCGTCCGTAGTCCCGACGAGTAATTTGTTACCGGATACCAGCTCGTTGATCTGGGTGAGTTCGGAAAGATTTACTCCTCCGATAAAATCTTTGGAACTTAAAAGACCGATTAACGCCTTTGCTAAAGCATCTGCCGCAATGGTCTTTGTTCCGTTAGGTCCGTCAAGCAGGAAAATATTACTTGCTGCTAACGCCTGGACCTTTTCGTAGTCTGTGATTTTCATTTAATGAATCCTCCTTTATTTGATGACAAAAATAGCCCGACCTTCGATAACATCGCCATCGCTGTCACGGAGAAGATCACTGGAATATGTACGTCCAATGACCGTATCCAAATTGCTGTCAGTAATGGGTGCGTCCGAAGAATCGAGCACGTCTCCGTAAGTACGGTATCCATTATCATAAAGCTTCTGATATACCGTGTATTCGTTTTCAAGGTTGGAACTGAACTGGTTAAGAATATCTACCTGCTCCTGCAATTCCAGCAGCTTCTTAGCAAGGCTTGCCGCCGTATTGCCATCTAACAGTGCCTGTAACTGATCAAACCATTCTCGAAATTCTGTTTCTGACTTCTGTTTCCAGTCAGCCATTTCCGCAGTATTGATGCTTGTGTATTCGTTGAACCACGCCTCCCATTTTTCTTTCCAATAGGTACTTGTGGCTTCCATATCTGCTGTATGCTCCGAGTACCAAAGGTTCCACTGAGCTTCCCATGTCAAATATGCAGACTGAATCTCCTCAGTCTGTGCCAGAAACCAGGTAGACCACTGCTCTTTCCAAAACTTATTTGTTTCTTCCATATCAGTAGTCTGCTTTTCGTAGAACTCTTTCCACTGGTCCTGCCATTGAGCAATCAAATCATCGATTTCGACCTTGTCCAATGGAGCCGTTACGAATGGACACTCTGAAGTTCCAACGCAGTTCGTGATGTTTGCCTGTCGAATAGAAGTAACTCCGGCGCCGACATAAATATACGCCAGCGGATATTGCCAGCGATCATTTGTCTTCACCATCGTAGGTTTCGTTGGATTCGATGCTGGGGTTCCTTTAATGATTTTGATGTCATTTGCTCTGACGGCCTCTCTCGAATCCACTTCAAGCACAACTGCATCATATCGGTTCAGCAGAATCTCGGACTGTGGAACTACTAACGGTAACAGAGCGTCATTCAGCGTCCAAGTGTGATTGAACCAGGCTCGTCCGACACCAACGTTGATAATCATTGCTTCCGATTCTTTTACAACCATTGCAGTTCCGACATGCTGCAATATTCCATCCTGAATGATTCCATCGAAAATGCTGGACATCTGAATAGCATCGTAGCGCCGATCTCCTTCTTTTGAATTATAAAATCCAAATGTTACACTCACTTCTTCATCACGCTCCTTCCTGTTCTATAGTCTTAAAAGTCGGATAGACGGAATAACCGTCCTTATCTTCTGAACGAACAATTTCAAGAATACGAGCTTTTGTCTCGTGTCCGTATTCGTTCGCAATCTGTACAATGTCCCCGTTAAAGAAATCTTTTCCATACTGGAACATGATAGTTGTTTCTGTTTCTCCCTCGAATGAGGTAATGCTCACATTTTCAGCAAGCTTTTCTTTTCCTCTTTGCTGCAACTGTGCCATATACTCGGCATCGGTCAACGCATCATCGCTTCCAACATTTGAAGAAATGTCACGAGCGTCCGTAAACAATTCTCTGCGATTCAAACCAGAGCCACCACCAACCGTAGTATATCTTCGATCGGCGCCCTCACCTTCTCCACCAACCAAGGTCACTGTCTTCAACGAAGCTTTAGATTCGATGTAGTTACTATTGATGATGTTCTCGAATTTCGGTGAAAATATAACGTAGGGATTCTCCGTCTGATCGTATGATCTATCTGAACCGGCATACAACTCAAATACGAACTGCTTTTCATCATTCAGAGTGATCTTGAAACCGATACCCTGCTCCTCGCAAATTTTCTGGATGACATCATACAGGTTATCTCCCGTGTACTGAGCTTCCAGTTTCAACTTTGTAATTGCTGGATCGGTTGATTCTTTGAAAATAAAGTTTGGAATTTTTCGATTGCTGTCTGACGGAGAAATTACATTCTCGTTGAGCAGTGTTTTTATTCCATTTTGAAGATTTCCGCTTAATAGTTTCTGTCCCCAGACGATTCGCCTGTCGAGGATAGATTCTAATGAACGCCCAGTAACCGTTACATGGTTACCGTCTTCGGTATCTGAAGTAATCTGGATTTTCTCCACGATCATCACATGTTCAGATTCCTTGCTCTGCAAATAGTAATCCTGTTTGATGTAGTCAAGAAGACCCTCTCGCATTGCTTCATACAGTTCAAAGTCACCGTAAGCGTAATACCGATCTGTCCAGATGAAGGACTCGTACGTATCCACAATAGAGACAGCATCTAGGTTGGTGTTTAAAATTGTCACATCCATAGTGCTTATACCCCCTCGTAGACTATACGGTTCTCAATCTTAAACTGTAAATTTGTACTTCCGTACTCAGCCGTATAAGCAAAGATGTTGTCGCCCTTCGCAAGCTGGAACCAATCAGCGTTTTTATCCAGGCAGTTCAAGATGTTTGTAGTCTTTCCGTTCCTAAGAAGCGTAATCGACTTGTTTCCTTTTACGGTGCAGATAATGATTTCATCACCTGCTATAATTCCAGAGCCAGTGAATTTCTCCAATTTATCGGTATCGATCCGCATCACTTCACGAGTACCGGTATTGTAGATCGTAATATTGCTGGCTTCACCGATTGCGTGAATCGTAATAGTCACTCCGATTTCAGCGTCGCCATTATATACAACCACCTGCTCTGTTTCATTTTTGATTTCTCCCATTTCTAGTAACGGGTCCTTAAGAGATTCATTACTGAAAGGAAACTCGAACAGTGCCTCTACACCATAGAAGATGGTTGTGTTGATTCCGTCTTTTCCGGCAGAGTAAAAGAAAGGATTCGGACACACGATTGAGATATCCGAACCCTCGTCTTTACTGAAGATTGTTGGGTCGTTTGATTCGACATACCCTTCAATCTCTGCCTGCCTATTATCGGTTTCGATAAGCATTGTGAGCTTCTTTTTAATAGGAAAATACTTGTATGAAAGCTGTCTTACGTCTTCAATGGAATCCTTCCACATATACGCAAGAGAAATAACAATGTTTCGGCTCGGCATCCTTGAAGAATTGAACAGACTTCCATCGTTTGTAGCGATTTCCGTCGTATTGATGTTCGCTTTTCCTGGTCCCAAGCCAGTTACAGACTTGATGATGAAACCGGATTCCTCCGGTCTCGCCAAATCAAGTCGGATACTATCGCCAAGATAGTTCGTAAACGTGACTGCTCGAATCAAGTTTCCACCATCCTTTCCATCGCCGAGAACTGATTCTTCGTCTGCCGATAAATCTCTGTTCTCGACAGTGCCTTAGGCGAATAGTTATTCTGTGTAAAGTTATAAGAGTTACCTGTATTCGGATTAGTATCTTCATTTTGAAGATTCCGTCCACGAGCTGCTGCAATTCCTGTGCTGACGGTTAAAGCCTGCGATCTACTGAACAGCGTATTCAGTCGATGACTCTTCTCTTCAACGTCTGACAGATCCAGAATCGGTCGAATCGTAGGCTGACCATCAACACCGTTGTCGATCATATCCTTAACCTTTGCGATTGCATTTCCGAGACCTGTTTTTGCCGAATCAGCCATTTCAGCACTGGCATTATATGCCTTCACCGCATAAGTTCCGATGGCATTAACGAATCCCAATCCAAAGAAATCACCGATGTGGTATCCCACTCTGGAAGGTGAATGCTCGTCCAGTTCGTCTTCTGCTGCTTCTGCCGCAGCCCTTGCCATCGCTCTGGCTTTAGCTTCCGCGCGGTACGTATTCTCACTGATTCCATCAGCAAATCCCTCCACCAAGTAAGTACCAGCCTGTTTAAACTGATCATGATAATCCCGGATAGCTGTTACAGAAGCATTAAGATTGCCAGTGAAAGCTGTTTTTACTTCTTCGGCTTTTTCCTTAACACCAGCGATGAACTTAATCATGCACTGCATTCCTGCATTTTGAAATTCCGGATACTTGTTCGCGATAGCTGTAAGGCATGAACTTAAGATGTTTACAAACGCATTTCTGGTTTCGTAATCTTTCGATTTAACTCCAGCAATAAGCTTGATCATGAGGTTCGCACCCGCAGTATTGAACTGGGTTTGATAGTTCGTAAGAGTCGTAAGTACAGCCTGCATCATGGTCGTAAACGTAGATGTCAGATTACCTTTCTGAGCATTAGCCGCATTGATGAATGTCGTCAGCATAGAGGTCGCGGCGGATGTCACTCTTCCGCTCGCATCTGTAAACGCATTGATGAAACCGTCGATACCGTTGTTTCCAAGCTGAATCAGTGCTGTGCTAAAACCACTCATACCACTCGTATCTAATTCCGCCATTCCTTTAGCCATTTCGACAAGTCGATTCACCTGGGTAATCACACTTGACATGATTCCGGTATCGATTCCAGAAATAGAATCCGAATAACTCTTAATTCCACTTCCGAACTGAACCAGACTATCACCAAAACTACCTAGATCGTTGTCACCGGTAAACCAGCTTACAAGTCCTCCGGTATTTGGAATGGTGTTGGCAAGCTCCACTAGGGCTTTACCAGCTGTTGCTGAGTTCGTAATAGCCGCGGAGTCCATACCCATAATAGCTTCAGAATATGCCTTCATAGCTTCACCGAACGGTACAAGTTTCTCACCGAAAGTATCAACATCGTTGTTTCCAGTAAAGAATGCTACAACGCCATCTGTATTGGGAACAGTATCAGCAAGCTCGACTAAAGCCTTGCCCGCCGTTGCAGAATTGACGATTGCATCGGCTTCCAGTCCACGAACCGCATCGCCAAATGCTTTCATTGCTTCGCCAAATGGTACAAGCTGTTTTCCAAACTCACCCATATCGTTTTCACCAGCAAAGAATCCTACGACACCACCAGAATTTGGAATGGTTGTTGTCATCTCTGCCATGGCCTTGCCAGCGATTGCCGCTTCTGTAACGGCATTTGCATCGAGTCCAGTAATTGCATCCCCGAACTGTCTCATAGCTTCGCCAAATGGTACAAGCTGCTTTCCAAAGGCAGTCATGTCATTTTCTCCTGCGAAGAAAGACACTAATCCGCCTGTATTTGGAATTGTGGCTGCCATTTCAGCTAATGCTTTGCCAGCTGTCGCCGCATTTGCCACGATTTCCCCGTCCATGTTTCCGATAGCTAACGAGAAATCTCTCATAGCTTCGCCAAACGGTACAAGTTCCTCTCCGAACTTAGATAAAGACGATCCTCCTGTAAGCCAAGAAGTCAATCCCTGTAAAATATCAGCCGCTGTCAGAATAAGCACAGTCTCGGCTAATGCCTTTACTCCGTCCATCATAGATGGCTGAATCTGACTAGCTCCCTGTAAAAACGGCTGAACATTATTCATAAAAGTGGATAAATCAGCTCCAATTTGCGGGAACTGACTCGACACACCGCTCATAAATCCGCCGACGATTCCACCAACGAACTGACCGATTGCCGTTCCGATTCCCTGTAAAAGCTTTCCACCTTCTCCGATAAGCCAAGAAAGTCCTGGAAGTTTCGATAAGAGTCCGACGGCTGCAAGCACTAACGCCATCTCAGCAACAACCGCACCCATACCAAGGATTCCAACCATTGCTCCTGGAACAAGCGATGCTGTTGCACTAAGAGCAAGCATAATAGCTGATAACAGACCGATTCCGGCAATTCCTTTTAGCAAAGCTCCAGTATCGATTCCTCTCAGTGCATCGACGATACCAGCGAAAAATGCTACGAGTACATCGACACCAGCTTTAATCAGTGACGGCAGATTACTAGCAATACCATCTAAAATTCCAATAAGGAATTTGAAAGCTAGATCTACAATTTGAGGCGTATAAGTAACCAGAGCCGCTAATACACCAACCACTAATTGTAAAGCTCCGTCTGCCAGCTGCGGTACACAGGATACGAAAACATCGATCAGCGTTAAGACAACTGCCTTTACAGCTTCACCAATAGCTGGCGCTCCGGCAGCAATAACTTTGCAGATTGCGATAATTCCTTCTCCGACTTTTGTAAGAACAGCCGGAATTAAGCCAGCGATACCAGTAACGATAACTGTCAGTGCTGCTACGATTGCAGTCGCTCCAGCGGCACCAGCAGTTGCCAGCGCTGTGAATCCGATAGCAAGTGCCGAAAGTCCTGTGCCAGCTGCAAGTAAACCCGCTCCGATTGTAAGAACCCCAACACCAATCAATGCAAACGCTCCCGATAATGCCAGAATAGTCGGAACCAATGGTGTAAGTACCGCGCCTGCTACGCCGATAATTGTGAATGCTCCGGCAATAGAAATAAGTCCTTTCGCAATCGCTTCCCACGATAACGCTCCCAAAATACTGAGTACCGGCGCAAGAACAGCTAAGGCTCCGGACGCAACCAACAATGCTGCTGATCCACCAAGCGTACCTTTCATGAAATTGAGACTGATAGCCAACTCAGCTAAGGCCCCACCCATGACGGTAAGACCTCTACCGATCTCTTCCAACTGCATACCTCCGAATTTACTCATACAGTTTGCAATGATTTCAAGTGCGCCGCCGACGATAACGAGCCCAGTTCCAATACCGATCATGTTCTTCGGCATCAGATTAACAGCAATAGCTACCTCTGCAAGTGCGCCGCCCATAGCAGTTAAACCTCTGCCGATTTCATCCCACTGTAATTGACCAAAATCTTTTACAGCGGAAGCAAAGATTTTCATTGCAGCGCCAATAGCAATTAAGGCTACGCCAGTAGACATTACGTGTTTTGCATTTCCAGCCAAATTCGTAAAGACAGCAAGTTCGGCAAGTAATCCACCGATTCCAGCTAATCCTTTTCCAATCTCGCTCCACTCCATCTGACCAAAGTCTTTGCAAGCGGACGCCAAAACCTTCATTGCTGCCGACAGAATAACGATTCCAGTTGCAGTGCTGATCATTTTCCCGTTGAATTTTGCAACTCTAAGGAATACAGCAATCTCAGCAAATAATACTCCTACTCCTGTTAATCCACGTCCGAGTTCATCCCACTGTAATTTCGATAAATCCTCACATGCTGAAGCCAGAATTTTGATAGCCGCTCCAAATATAATTAAGCTGGTAGCGCCTTTCATAACCTGCTTCTGACTGCTTGCCATGGCTTTAGATGATGCAACAACAATAGTCGTAAGACCAGCAATTCCAACCAACCCTCTTGCAAGTTCACCCCAATCAAGGTCTGAAACCTTCTTCAAAGCTCCTGCCAAAATGGATACTGCAACTGACATAGCAATCATTGCGGTACATGCTTTAGATACTTTTCCCGTATCACTACTGATTTTATTGAAAATCGCCATCGCTCCAAGTAAATTAGCAAAGAGTACAGTAATTGCTCCAAGAGAAGCTGATAGTTTATCACTATCGATCAGGGAAATTGCAACGATAGAACCCGCAAGCAAAGCGATTGCTGCTCCAATTTTAAGTAGCGTTCCAGCTTTAAGATTTGTCTGATATGCCTCAAAGCAGCCTCTGACCCCGTCAAGAATTCCAGTTACTCCTTCGAGAACGCCATTTAACCCCTCAAGAGGTTCAGTTACACTCTTTAAGAATTTAGAAACTGATAAAGCAATTCCACCGACAGCAATGCTGTTAAGAATGTCAAGAACTCCGCTGAAATCTGCATTTCCAAGTTTCTCGGCAAGTGTTCCCATCATAGTCCCGACTGCATCGGCAATACCGCCAGCAATTACCTTTACAGCTGTCCACAATGCTTCCATGACTTTGAGAAATTTACATTTTTCCAGTGCTTCTCCCATCATCTCAAAAGCAACAATGACTCCGCTCTTCATTTTTCCAGCACCATCACCAATCTGAGCCATGCGATCATGTACTCGTTCAAGGAATGAGTGGAATAATTCAAATCCAGGGAAATCGAACTTCTCCCCTGCGGCTTTTCCAAATTCTTTTACTTTTTCTCCGGCAGTTTTAACAAACGTAATAACTGTCTTTACGATATCAACAACAGTCGAAACTGCTTTACCAAAGATATCTGTCTTCTTTACAGTTTCATCAAGCTTAACGAGATACTCACCGAAGCTTCCGGTAAGTGATAACACCCCGTTTCCAGCCGGTAAGAAAAGACCAATCAATTCGCCGACACCACCAGCAACAGCTTTGAAAGCTTGTCCGACGATATCAAGCACTGCAAATACGCCCTTAAACGTATTCTTTAGATTCTTTGAACTCTCTTCCCCCATTTTGAATTTTGCTGTCAGATCACGGATACGTTCTGTGATTTCGGCTAACTGTTTTCCAGTCATTGGCGGAAAGATTTCGTTAAATGCCTCCCGAACAGGCTTAGCAACGCTAACCAGTCCCTCGAAAACATTCTTTACTGCTTCGATCATCATGGTTCGACCACCAAGGTCTTTCCAATCCTGAAGCATTTTATTTCTTGCATCGGCAGAAGCATTGATTACGGCACTGAACGTATCACTCACTTCCGTAAGTAATTCCTTCGCCTCTTCAAAGTCGCCGACGATAATTTCCCAGCTTTGTGTCCATCCGGACTGGGCAGCCTCTTTCAATGTGTCGAATAACTGGGTAAAAGTTTTTACTTTTGTCGCAGCATCATTCGCGGTCTTACCCATCTCCATGATGGATTTGATCTGATCATCGGTGTATCCCATGGTTCGAAGCTGATCTTCGTTGAGATCGCCTGTAAATTTTGCCAAAGTTTCAGTCAAGATGTCAGAGGTAAGCCATCCTTTACTAAGGGTCTCTCTGAATGAGCCCTCATCTTTGATCATCTCATCAATGGCAATTCCATGAACTTTAGCCGTTTCTTTCAGCGCATCCTGGAATACCTGACCACCCATACCAGCGTTTACTACTGAGTTCCAGTCCTGTAATTTTACTGTTCCTGCCGCTAATGCTTGTGAAAGCTGATACATAGCGGTACTTGCCTGCTGAGAGTTGGAACCTGATACGGCTGCAAGGTTCGCAATACCCTTGATAGCGGCTACAGATGTGTCCAAATCTACGCCAGCCGCAGTGAACGTACCAATGTTACGGGTCATTTCCGTAAAATTGTAAATGGTCATATCTGCATAATGGTTTAGTTCATCCAACGCATTGTTTACCTGATCAAGCGTTGTGCCTTTTGAAGAGGTATTTGCAAGGATTGTCTGAACGGCATTGATCTGGGTCTCATACTCCTCAAAACCGGTTTTAATCGGATCGATGGTAAAAGCGGAGACAAGATTTTTTCCAGCAGCAAGTGCAGAGTTGGTAATGTTCTGCAAAGCTGTAATCGCCATCACTTCCAATGCCGAAAATCGCACTCGCACAGTCTCAACTGCATTACTCAGCGGTGACATATTCCCACTGCATTTATTTGCGGCATCGTTTACGGTTTCTAAGCCTTTCGCCGCCCCTTCGAGGTTAAGGCTCTTCTTCAACTTATCGAGGCTTGATAAACTGGTCTGAATATTCTGTTCAAACTGTTTGTTATCAAACCGCATTTCGACGACACGTTCGTCAATAGTTGTACTCATAGCTTAGTAACCTCCTTCCATGCCGCATCTGCAATTTTGTCAAAAATAGGCTGGATAGCAGGATTGATGTAGTCTCGCCCCTGTACCCAGCCGCCGTTTCTTGTTGCATGTCCGTACTGCAAAATAACTGCAATAGGGACTCCATTTTGAATATTTGTGTTGTAAAAGCTGATCGATACGGAACCTTGCTTCTGCTCGATCTTGTAATGCCACGAATTTGCTGTCCGTCCTGTATCAACTGGCGTTGCAGACGCAAGGGCGGCTACGCCCTCTCGACCATACTTATCGAGGTCACCGAGACGAACCGATTCCTTTGCTCTCTCTAAGAACCGAGTCAGCTTAGAAAAATCACCCTTTTGTCTGAACGTGATCATATGAATCTCCTACTTTGCTAAGTAAGCACTGGACGAGAAGCCTGTATACTGCACACCGTCAAGTACAAACTGGATATACAGCCACTTAACTCCATTTGCCATTGTATAGTAGCCATAGCACTTAACCTTAGTGCCAGCCGGAATTTTACAAAGAGCCTTCTTATTTGTTCCGGCATCGTTACGGCAATAAAGAACTGCTGTTGTTTTGTATTCACCAGCGTAGGTCTTGTTAAACTGCTTGGCGGAACAGGTAGCCACCACTTTCTTTGAAACTGACTGGTTCTGATCCTGTTTGGTGTTGGACGGTGTTACCGCTGATCCATTCAGAATCTGATTAACCATGTTCTGAACTTCCGAGTAGTTGTATCCGTACTCAGTAAGCAGTTTCTTACGATTCTCGCCGCTTCCCCACAGTCCAACGATAACCTCATGAGCGATGGTTTTGATGTCTTTACCCTTGCTTAATCCAGGAGCGGCAACTGTATTGTCGTCGTACTTTGGTGTGATGAAGCCACGGATAAATTTTCCGTTAATAGACAGGGTTCTCTTCTTGACCGCATTACTATAGTTGCCCTCTTCGATAACCATGTAACCGGATTCCTTATGTACCTCGATTACGGTACCGACATGATCCGGATTGCCTGTGTTGTCGTTGATTCCGTTATCCTGCCAGTCATACAAAATCGCATCTCCAGGACTCGGAACATAAGCATCGTTCTCCTGCCAACATCCCATTTTCTTTGCTGCTTCGATGAGGTAATAGCAGGAAATTTCCATAGGCATAATGCTCTCATATCGGAGAGCTGCCGCTAATGCAGACCAGGTGCAAGCGCACCAAGCCCAGTCATAGCGCATACGAATGCCACGAGGAAATTTGCCCGCGCAGATCTTCTCAAAGAAGTCGTTATATAAATCGATAATGCTTTTATGTGAGCCGTTCGATTCTTTCTTTCCGTCCCAGGATTCGACAAGATTAACAACGGCCTGTCTTGATTTCGCCATTTTTATCACTATCCTTTCGAATTAAATTTCTTTCTGTTTGCGGCATTTACTTCCGCATGATGTCTGTATAAATCTCGTTTGCTTCTCTTCTTTGGGGGCTTATTTTCCGCATTACAAATCCGAATAAGCATTAACAAACGATTCAAATGCCATTTCTGACACTCAAATGGAATATGATACGCGGTCATCCAGTAATAAATAAGTTCACTGGTTATCTGCTGCCTGTTTATTGGACCACCTTTTTCTTCCTTAACAGTCGAAGCCGTCATAGGCGCTTCAATATAGGCATTTACCGCATCAATGTGAGAATTGGTAATGCATTGATAGACCAGCGGATCAACATTCTGTGTGAGTGTCATACAGCGTATATAATCAATTGTTTCTTCAATGGTCTTCTGCTCTTTAGATAAGAAGACTTTGCACCATTTGCTTTCCCATTTTGAAAGTGAAACGAGCGAATGCTCCAAACGCAACTTCTGTTCCTTTACAGGGATAAATCGCTGATTCCGCTCATCCCACAGATCAGTTCTTGGTATCGTAAGTTCAAGCATTCGATCTCACCTCTTTAGTTCATGGTGGCAACCACAGGAACAATCTCCGGATTTTCCGAATGCTTCTTGATATCTACAACTTTCGGAATTACATGGTTTACGAATTCAGCGGCTTTGCTGTCATCTGTAGCCAGTTCCATAAACAGAAGATTGTAGAACTGAGTGCAGGCGAACTTTCTGGAAATCTCTTCAGACTTCTCGAAATATGTACCGTCAGCACTCTTCTCTCCATATGCCTTTAAGATAAATTCCTTAAAGAACTTGATAATGGTCGGCTGATCTTTTGCGTCTACGATGCGCTGAAGCATCTCAGCAACTCCACCAGCTGTGCCCAGTTCCATCTCCATAACCTCTGTTTCGGTAAGGTTGAAGAGCTTTGTTTCGGTGCGCTCAACACCGTTAAAATCTTTATAAGTCTTTGTTACTGCATACATAGTTTTGTTCTCCTTTCGAATAAAAAGGAGTCGCCAGCTTTCCTGAATACGACTCCATCTGTGGTGTGTGTATTATTTCTGATTAGCCTTCTGCGGTCATAATCCTAATTACTTCATCCGGAAGCGGAAGTCTCGGTTCAACGCCATCATCTGCTTCGGCGGAAGAAGGATCTTTACCATACAGGATCTCTTCAAGAGCAGCCAGTTTCTTAGCATCGACCTTAGTAGAATCGAAGGTGAGAATGGAAGTGGGCTTCAACTTCTTTCCATCGATTAAAGTTGCAATCTCGACTGGTGTGGTGCTGAACTCCCAGGATAAGGTAATAGCTTCCGGACTGTCATTTACAGTGGAATAACCCTTCTCGGAAGGGGAAGCCAAGCAACCATAAACGAGATGAAGCTTATAGCCGTAATCGTTGGAATCAACATCGTTACCGAGAAGCGTCTTGTAAGATAAGCCAAACATCTTACGGTTCTGCTGTCCTGCAAACACTCCAGGAGCAATCTCTTTGGAACCATCGCACTCTGTGAACTCATCCGGTGCCATATAAGCTTCGATTGTGCCGCCAAATTCCTCTGCGGACATAAGGTTCAGATACTTGATGTTGTCTGCATAAATTGCAGTAGGTTCTGCTCCAGACGGGCTTTCTGTTACGGTGCTAAGACCATTCCATGCGGTACCAGAGTTATATACGCCGCCGGTCTGAATCGGGTAAAGGACACCCTGGCTGACACCGGTCTCATACAGGCGCTCGCCAGTCTTGTCCCAAACGAGTTTCTTTTTCATAGAATTTGTCCTCCTTAAAAGAATATTTCAAAGACATCATGATTTAAGTTGTCTTTCGTGTAATGCCGATTGAATCGACTTGTCGGCATAGATGCTACCTTGCCAACGAGAGAACTATCCGGATCGCTGTCGATGACTGTTACCGAATACTTTCTCGCAGACAAATAAACCTTGTTATCAGCAAATGCGTTATCAATATCATTGAGCGCATAAACGATAGCAGGGTATTTCATTTTTGCCGATGAAGGTGGTTGAAAATAAGCACGACACTCCGGTCCTTGGTCTGGGCACGAAAGGATGTCGCATAAAACATTATGCAGTTTCAGTCGTCTGCTCATTATAAACACCTCCAACGGTCAATATTAAACGGGGATACTGAACTTCAACATTCGAAATTTTCCATTTAGCCCCCATATACTCGATAAATCTCATCGAATGAAAATTCGCATAAGCAAACGGATCGGCTACGATGCTAAACTCATTCGACACATTGAGATTGTCGTTAAGGTTATCCGAACTCTGATACTGTCGAGTATTTCGAATAACATCTCCGTAGTAATCACGAACTGTAATCTTCTCTCCCCAGACACCAGGTCGAATTTCCTCTGTTACGGCATAGCCGATTGCTCCGTAGAATTTACTCATTTTGAATTTTCTCCTCTAAGACTTAGGCTACATGATCCTCGGAAGCAGAAGATGAGGATGTTACATCCTCTTCGATTGCGATTGCAGAGTATACACGAGTAAGCGCACCAGAGCATCTGGTCTCAAGCAGAGACTTTTCCTGGTTGAAGTCGATATCGAACTGAGTGAAATGAGTAACCTCTCCACCCTTGGTTGCACCGAGAGAATAATCCGCCAGATTTGCGATGATAGCAACCAGCTTCTTCTTTTTGTTGTCCGATGTAGTTCTGGTCTTGCCCTCGAACTGCTCCGCAGTATTGATGCTACCGACATTCAGTGCAGTAGTAAGTTCTGCCTTGGAAGAGTAAATACGTCTTCCGTTAATATCTCTTGCCAGGAGCATCTGATTAAGCATGTGAGGAGTAATGAACAGATCCGGAGTTCCGGTTCCCTTATAGTTTTCTCTTGCATACAGAGCCGTATTGATCATGGCTTCTGCGATGATATAATTCTCACCGAAGTTAGCCGCCGTATTTGTTCCCTGAAGCTCTTTCTTTGCAGCTGCGACATCGAGATCAACATGAATGGTGTACAGATCGTCATCAAGCCAAATCGGTCTGATATGATCCGGAGAGATTTTACCCTCATCGCCATCATCACGACCATCACCCAGCATAATCGCAGTTGCCAATTCTTCGTTAAGCATCATGCGATCGATATTGTACAGATAGCTAACATAATCGAAATCAGTGATATCCACAATATCATCCCGGTTAAGTGCATCCTTAATATATACGGTCTGTGGATCGGTGGTTCTTCTAACAAGCTTGAAGTTTCCGGCCTGAGCCTTCTCTTTTCCTTTCTTATAGCCCTTTGCTCTCAGGGTATCGATATTACGGATATCAGCCTGTCTGGTTCTGATTCTGGAAATCGGACTCTTATGAACTTTGTTCATTACGGTTGTAATCCAACCCTGGTCGTTGGTAATCAGTTCCGGTGCACCAGGACGTACATCCTTGTATTCCGGGAACAGAAGCGTTACATTACCATCTCCTGTCTGAGCAAATCCACTTGCAAGAGCGTCATGCTGAAGTGCGTTTTCGTTAGCATAGATCTCCAGCGCTGACTGGAATGTTCCAACCTGGCTAGTCTTTGCCAGCTTAAGGATCTCCTCCTGGTCTGCATGAGACAGAAAGCTCTTATCATCGCGCTTGTCGGTGTCAAAAACATTGTGTTTCATATTGTCATCTCCTCCTTTAGATTCATCATCCTCTTTTTTAGGATTTTCTTTGTCTACGAATTCAGCCATCATGGCGAAAACGGCTGTCTGCTGTTTCTCGTTCATTGATTTAAAAATGTCTTCGATAGTCTCAACCTTATCGTCTTTTTTCTCTCCATTATCTGATTTGTCATTGGGCTCGATTTTTTCTTCTTCCTTCTTTTTATCCGGCTCATCTGCGGAATGCTCCAACTGCCCCATGATCATTTCATTATAGCCAATGACAATACCGGTTTCGCCGTCGCCATGCATCACCACATCATCAATAAATGCTCCTGGATTTGCACCGGCTAATACCAGACTTACTTCTCTGATAATGCCATGAACAACATCGTGTCCAGCCTGTTTAAGCTGATTGGCAAAGATAGAAAGAGACTGTACGTCGCCATGTTTTACAAGTTCCCGTGCAGTCTTTCCTGATTCTGTATCATTAAATTCACAGAACGCATAAACTCCTTCATCTCTATTTTCGAGATGAGCTAATCCAAGCACATTCGCCGGATCGGCATGATTATGCATCCATACTAACGGGACAGTCTGCCCGTTCTGCCCTTTGAAAGCGTCTTTTTTAATAACTCTTCCATCGGCACACTGAAGATCATTTCTAGTGGCCCAGCCACCAAAGTCATACTTCATTTTGATTTTCCTCCTTTATTTTCTGATATAGTACGATAACGGATGCGATGTCTTCTTTGATGAGCCGGAAGATTTTTTCTTTGATTTCTTAACCTTCTTGTACTCAGACTGAATTTTATCGAATTCATCCTGATACGTTTGTTCATATGAAGAGTCAAGGTCGGCTTTTGCCGCTTTGTAAGCTTCTCTAACAGACTTAACCGCTGCTTTAAGTTCGGAGCTAACTTTTGCTCTTTCACTTTTAGCATTGGCCTGGTTCTCAGCTTTTTCTTCTTTTGTGTCGGATGATACTTTCGCTTTCCGATTCGTCGCATCTGTTCGAACACTGGCCTTGTCCGTTTTTGCATCGCTACTAATTTTTGCTTTGTCAGATTTGGCATCATTTCTGAGCTTAGCAATCTTTGCAGTTCTTTCCGCAACTCGTTTAGCTCTCTCAGTTTTAGATAATCCTGACGTAATTTCTATCGCCATCAAACGCTCAATTTCTGCATTCTTTTTATTATCGATTCGTTCCTTTTCGCTAGATGATTCCTTTTCGATTTCTTCCAAATCAGAATCTTTATCAGTATCGATGTTTTTCTTCCTATCGGAAGCATTTTGGGTTAAAGTCTCGTTCAGTTCTTTCAAGCGAGAAGATATCTGTTCCTTCGTAGCTTCTGCTTTTTCACGAAGTTCTGTAATCTTCTGATCTCGCTTTTCCTGCTCCTCTTTGACTTTTGCGGCCTTTTCAGATTTAATGTTATTTTTTGTATAAGACCAAATCTTCTTTCCATCGTCATTCAGTGAAGTGGTAGAACGCCCCTTCAATTCCCTGGTACGCATATAATATTCATGCGCTTTCTGAGGATCGTAGTAGGGCGATGCATAATGTCTAAGAACCGCTACTTTAGGTTCATCCATTAAGAATCATCTCCCTCCTTATCATCGCCAGATGTATAATTGCCGACAATGTCATCGATCTGTGCAGAAATACTGTCAAGAACTTCATTAACCAGAGCATCGTAATCACTGGTATCGCTGGATTCCGTTCCATCACTACTTGTAGCATCTGTTACGGAACCACCAGGCTCACTTAAATTGCTGTTTCTCAATTCATCTGCCTTAGGATCAGCTGATGGCTTCCAACCGATTACCTGTCTGATTTCATTTGATGTAGCAATTTCATTTCTGGTAAACTTATCAGAAATTTCAGCAAGATCAGCTACCGGCACAAGCTTGAATGGATCTCTAAAGAACATAATTGACTTGTTCTGGGACCTGGCAGTCTTTGTTAAGAATTTTCTCTTCATTTCATCAACGATTGCAGAAATGATAGGTTCAATCGTCCTGTTGTAATAATTCAGCATAGTCTTCTCGTCTGCGGTACCATCTAAGATGCTCTGAGTGATTCCTAACTGGCTGTAAAGCATACTCGTTAAGTATTCAATCTGCTTCATTAGATTGTTTTCCAATGAACGATTCAACTGCGTGATTCGCTCTGTTCCGTCAGTATAAGCAATGCCATACTTGGAACCGGACAACTGCTGCTCGATATCTTTACGCCGCTTCTCTGCCTGCTGACGTCTTGCCTCTGATTTAATTACATAAGGAAGCTGAATGATTAAATCCAACTTGCCGGAGCTACTCTGTTCATCGACAGCATCTAGCAAATTCAATTTTCGAATAAGCCTCTGCATCGTCGAATTCGGTTCGTTAATTACCGCATACAGTGGATTTTCCACGATAGCAACCGTATCTTTCGGAACAACAATTTCTTGTTTTCGCCCAGTATTTTCGTTGTATACCTCAACACGGACGTGACGAGGATACCAGTCACGAATTCGACCAACTCGCATCGAAAGAATCTGATATCCTTTTGTGTCATCTGGATCATCATCGGTATCCACAGGAACGATTGCTACACAGCCTTCATCCATCATGGACATAACAACATCTTGGATAAATGCCCTACCAGTCTGATCAAGATTGGCTTCCAACGACAAACATTCGTTTAAACCGCTTTTTATAACATTTAAAAACCGCCCTTCATCATCCAACTGAACGTGCTGAATGTTGATGGCGGCTACGTCTAAAGCGATTCTATTGTATACGGACGTGACTATCGATCTTTCGTTTCCTCTGGTAAGGCGAAAACGATCAGGACGATATGAATAACCCGAACCGATATTCTGGGACATCATGGTAGGGGCTCTATTGCGAAAAGCATTCCAGGCATTTTTAAACCTGGAACTTAATGATAAATCCATTTTGAATTCTCACCTCCTAAAAATAGGCAAAAAAAAAAAGACCCCTTTTCTTAAGAGGTCTCCAGTAATTTTACACCGGTATTTTGTTCAGTATAGATTCGCATATGATTCCGTTACTATCAGGATTATAATGCTCGTCTAAACACTTCAATGTCAGGAAATTCCCAACTTTTTCTTCTATGTCTGCCCAATATTCATCGGTCTCAGATAAACCGTTAAAATCACAGTCCAATCCGAGTGACCGCATAAGGTTTATTTCTTCTTCACTAAACATATGCTCATCCTTTCTTTAAATATTTACGCTTTGTTCTACTTCCTGTACACCAAGTAGTTGTTATGGTTCCATTTTCAGGATTCACTGCTACTGTCGCAGATTTCCCTATAAACTGCTGACTTGGTCGCCCAAGGTTATCGGTTTTTGTTTTAATGCTACCATGATTCAACGGATTTTTCAATGCATCCAAAATTCCTTCAACGGTTACCGGTCTTGATTCGGTTTGCGTCCTATCAAGGGCATGATCTGAAAAACGTGTAACCAGTATTCCGTTTGAAGCTTTTACGGGTGTTCGCAACTGACTATTCATTCTTGCCTGGATAGAGCTTCTATCATGAGCTAATTGTTCTTTCGTTCTCCGAACTCCCCATTTCATACCTTTTATTCCATAATGCATCAAATTATCACTTGATTCCATATGAGCTACTTTTCTGATGGTACAGGGTCGTAATACAGAAGAGTAATCAATTAACTTTGCTACTGGCATCTTTATCCCCCTACTCGAATGCTTCTCGATTTGCCTTGAATGCGATGTATGCATCCATCATTGCCGCAACGGCATCGATTTTTTGTTCATACCGCTTTTTCAGCAATTTACGGTTCCCGTTAGTATCTTCCAGGGTAATGCAGTTTCCCATAGCAAATGTCATCAAATCCTCATCAAACAGGAGCATTCGCTCTTCTGAAAGTTTCTTCAATTCGCCAAGTGGGACAGATTCTGTCTTTGCACCCTGGATAACTTTTTCTATTCCGAATGGTCCATTTTCACTTGCCCAACGTTCAACAAATTCCTTTGCATTGTATGGGTCATAACCAAAGCATCGTACATCATAACCGCATTCAATAATATGGTTATCCAAATCCTCATATACGTCCATCATGTCAAGAACCGTCCCTTCCAACACAATAAGACTTCCCTCTTTCATAAACTGATCGTATTTAATTCTCATTGCTGCTGGGAGTTTCATCAGAGTCGATGAGGAAATGTAGTTTCTGGTTTTGACACCGAATGATCCGTTCGACAATGGGAATAAAAATGTGAATGCACAGAAATCATCGCCTTGTGATAAATCAGCTCCCAAAGAACATGGCATCTGCCAATAATCTCGATGGCGATGTGGGAGAGTTTCTTCATATGTAAAGTAATATGTGTATCCCTCCATAGGAAGTCCGAAGCGCTTAGCCAAAATATCGTTTCGAGCTGCCGGAGCCTTTTCTGCTCTCTCAACGTCCAGCTGATAGGTTTCATAAGAAACGGTCTTTCCAAGGTTCGGATTTGCTTTCAACCATTTATCCGGATCGGCAACCTCATCAATAGAATCCAGCTTATACCACCAGATCGATACGTGTGGATTGATATAGTCCCCTTTTAGAATGTCCATCAATTCCATTTTGATTGTATCACCAGCACCGTTACGGACAGTACCCTCTGAACTGATCGCAACGATAAGGTAGTCGTTGACCTTCGATGCACCCTGTTCGATTGCTCCGATTACATCTTCTCGAATATCACCGGAAAGCCACTCGTCAACCGTCGCCACTTTAAGCTGAAGTCCCTGAAGTTTGTCGATTCTCATTGGACGAATTTCAAGAAGCGATCCAGTAAGGAAGTTTTCAATTCCTTTCTTAGTGGATGCCAATTTCATTCTATTCGCCTTTGATCCGGTTGTGTTCTGCAACGATCCTTCTGTAAGGAACTTATAGAAAGGTCCTCTTGATCTGGTAATAGCGGTTCGAATCGGGGACAACACCTCTTCTGCCTGCTTCATCGTCGGGGCTGTGGTTATCTGATGTGTCGTTGTGACATCAACATTTAAGAAGAAATTCTGCAAGCATGAACCATACATTGACTTTGCAGCACCTCTGGCCACTATGAGATATTGCTTATTAACTAATCTTTTTCGGATAGACTTGGTGACATAATGTCCTCCATGACCATCTTCATAAGGTTCGTATACACTTCTCTCAACAAAATAGTACCAGCCGAAAATCTGCTCAGCCCAAACTTTAAATGTGTCAAGCAGTTTCAAATCTGAACCGTCAGTTAAAGTAAGCTCATTCTCGCAATAACTGATAAACCCCTCTACTGCTTGATCGTCGTAATAAATTCCAGGATTTGCAATGAGATCATCGATTCGGTTCATCTCCATCTCGATTTCTCGGCATACCGGAATTTCGCCACGAATTACGGCATCACGAAACATGCCGTAGTATTTCGGGACGGCAGTGTTCGATAACGCCATTATTTTCTTCTCCTACTTCTTCTTATTCGGGTTTGCAGCGATGTACTGTGCTGCCTCTTTAAGATTGAATTCTTTTGTCATTGCAGTCTTTACGGCATAGGTCATTGCTCCAGCCGCAGCCACAGTCAACGCTTTCTTTCCGGATGCAGAAAGAATTTCTGACACATACTTTCTACCAGGTGCGATGTCGTCTTCTGTAAGATTCTTAAACTCGCGTTCTAATTTAAGTCTCTCAATCTTTTTCTTCAGATCGGCATCGGACATTGTTCGCCGATTCTTAACAGCAGCTTTACGTGCTGATACCTCATTCTTATCATCTGAAGATTTGGAAGAACGTCCTCTGGCTCTTGCAAGCTGTGCTTCTGATCTTCGAACTCCCCATTTCATTCCAAGAATTCCATGGTGTGCTAAATAGGTGTTATTCATTTTGAATCTCCCTCCTTTGCGATATAACTGGTAACACCTCCGCTGGCATTGGATGTCTGATAATATGGAACTTCATGAATCACAAGGTCTTCGCTAAGCACCTTTCCAGATGTATCCAAAGTTTGAGTCTGATGCGCCTTTGGCGTAACTTCGTACGATCCAGAATAATGCTCAGGCTCGTCCGGATCGGTGTCATCGTTTTCCGCAGCAACATTTAGACGCCATTCGTACTCGCTGATTTGTGTTTTATAACACTCCAGCACGGCCGAACTAAGCGGCGGATCGAAAAGAAGTTTGACCTTCAAATGCATATAAGATTTGACAAGCATGTATTTGGATTCATCAGAAATGAAATCTTTCCACGTTGCACTCTTATCTTCGATCATAAAACCTTTGGATGGACCGACACCAAGCTGTGTAAGAATTGAGAACACAGAATTGATGTGCATGATCAAATCTGCATCGAAATGTTCATACTCCTCTGCGATACCGAGTAATTTCTTGATTGATGTCAGTACACTATCTGTAATATTCATGATCGCACCTCCATCTAACAGAGTTTTATAAACTCACTCATGCAATACCCGCTGATACCGTTCACAGTTTTTACTTTATAAAAACCGGAAACAGACTCATTGTTGCATACCTTCACAACTGTATCCGAGCCGATGATTCCTAATGATCTGGATGCCTGCGTCGGGTCTTTGCGAATGTTTAAATTCATACAATTTACCACAACACCCATAAGTGGCTTCTTGTTTCCTTCCATAATTTTCCTCCTAATGCCTCCATGGGCATGTATCATTTTTTCGTCGTTCATTTGGAACTGTTAAAAGTAGTTTCTCATCTCCATAATGTATAGCATTGTGGGTCGATAAAGTTGTTGCAATTAGATACTCTGGATTCAGAACCAAATCAGTCCGCAACAGTATATCCTGCTGCCTTATTGGGTTCATATGATGAATAAGAATCTTTCCACGAATCTCGTAACCATCCAATCCAAGATCACATCCATTATCACGAATAATAATTTTTCTCCGAATGTCCTTCCATTCTTGAGAATTGTAAAATATCTGATTAAGGTATCTATCGAATCCGAATGTCTCTTCGCCAACTACTCCATCCAAACGAAGATACTCGTATCGTTCCTTAAAGGTTGGAATCTGCAAGAGTTCTGAATAGCATCTAAGCATCATCCGCCTCATCTCCATGACCGCTATAACCACGAAATACTTTTAATGCATCCGCATACAGTTTCTCAGAATTTTCAATAGATTTCAGATTCTGTGTCTTCGCCTCTATCAGTTCCTTCTGTTTTTCCAAAATCTCTTTTTCGATTCTTTCTTTCGTTGAACCGAGCTTTAAATAGTGAGTAATTACCTGAGATGAAGCTGTTCCCTCTCGTAACTGCTTTTCAGCCAAGTCAACCGCCAATGAAACAAGCTGATTTTCTCTCGCTTCTGGCGTTAATGCTGGACGCATCATCCTAGAAGACTCGGATTGCTTTGCTTTCCTCAAAGTTGATGCCTCCTTCCATTTAGTTGTTCGTTACTTCTGTGATAGTTCTCACATACTTTTCCAGTATTTAAAAGGACCTACAAATCATGACAATGCTACTCAACGAAAGGAGAACTAACTTTGAGCCGATCCCACAGAAACCGTTGTCAAATATCATGAGTTATAGACCCTTGTAAACACTGGAGCAGCTGAAAAGGCTCCCTAAAAA
>CDZE01044034.1_pt1 | contig 23202 bp, 16 predicted proteins | sample 557341 | NCBI WGS metagenome assembly CDZE01 (sample SAMEA3182109, study PRJEB8094) | gut metagenome | biome: human; feature: gut; material: Stool; isolation source: human stools | place: Canada | collected 2013-04-23
GCCCCGCTGATCCACAAATATTTCCACGACGACGTGCAGAAGAAGGCCATGCGCAACATGATCCTCGACGAAGGCGTCCGCCTCGACGGCCGCAAGACCGACGAGATCCGCCCGATCTGGTGCGAGGTGGGCTACCTGCCCGCAGCCCACGGCTCGGCGATCTTCACCCGCGGTGAAACGCAGTCGCTGACGACCGTTACGCTCGGCACGAAACTGGACGAAAAAGTCAAGGACGAGGTGCTCGTACAAGGAACCGAGCAGTTCGTGCTCCACTACAACTTCCCGCCCTTCTCGACGGGCGAGGCCAAGGCCGCCCGCGGCCTCTCGCGCCGCGAAATCGGCCACGGCCACCTGGCATGGCGCGCCCTGAAGCCGATGATTCCGCTGGGCGAGGACAACCCCTACGCCGTGCGCGTCGTGTCGGACATCCTCGAGTCGAACGGCTCGTCGTCGATGGCCACGGTCTGCGCCGGAACCCTCGCGCTGATGGACGCCGGCGTGAAACTCCGCAAACCCGTATCGGGTATCGCCATGGGGCTGATCTCCGATTCCGCAACCGGCAAATGGGCCGTGCTGTCGGACATCCTGGGCGATGAGGACCACCTGGGCGACATGGACTTCAAGGTGACGGGAACCAAAGACGGCATCACCGCCACGCAGATGGACATCAAGGTCGACGGACTCTCCTACGAGGTGCTGGCCGCCGCGCTGGAGCAGGCCCGCAAAGGCCGCATGCACATCCTCGGCAAGATCACCGAGTGCATCGCCGAGCCGCGCGAGGACTACAAGCCCTGCGTGCCGCGCATCGTGCAGATCGTCATTCCGCAGGATATGATCGGTCCGGTTATCGGCCCGGGCGGAAAGGTGATCCAGGACATCCAGAAGACCACCAACACCACCATCACCATCACGGAGGTGGACAACAAGGGTATCGTGGACATCTTCGGCATCGACAAGGAGGCCCTCGACGGAGCGCTGGCCCGCATCAAGGCCATCGTAGCCATCCCCGAAGTGGGCGAGACATACCACGGCAAGGTCCGTTCGATCGTCGCCTTCGGCGCGTTCGTCGAGATCATGCCGGGCAAGGACGCCCTGCTCCATATCTCGGAGATCGACTACAAGCGTTTCGAGACCATGGAGGAGACGGGTCTGAAGGAGGGCGACGAGATCGACGTCAAACTGATCGGCGTAGACCCCAAGACCAACAAGCTCAAACTGTCGCGCAAGGCGCTTCTTCCCAAGCCCGAAGGCTACGTGGAGCGTGAGCGCCGTCCGCGTCCCGAGCGCGGTGAGCGTGGCGAGCGTCGCGACCGCGGCGAACGCCGTGAGCGCCACGAGCACAAAGAGGAGTAAAGAAGACTGTTAATGTGGATATTTCGGACGGAAAACAGCGCTTTTTTCCGTCCGGAATATTGCATAATCAGCAAGAGTTTTCTATATTTGCGCTGTTCCGCGGCCCGGTAAGCACCGGCCCTGATGGACGAACGAAGGAGGGATGGAGGACGGACAGAGGGCGAACGAAGGGCGGACGAAGGGCAAACGAAGGGCAAACGAAACGGAAAAAGAGGCAAACAAATTCAAAATAAACACATTAACTTTTACCTATTATGAAAAACTTAATGAAATTGAGCGTTGTGCTCGTAGCTGCCGCACTGGCATTCTCGAGCTGTAACTGCTTCAAGAAGATGGCCAAGAACCGGGACGACATCAAGCTGACGGTCACCCCCGAGATTCTGACGCTGAACAACGGCACGGTTGCCGCGGACATCAATGTGACCTTCCCCGTAGAGTATTTCAACAAGAAGGCCATCATCAAAGTTACCCCCGTCATCGTATTCGAAGGCGGCGAAGTAGCCGGCGCCACCAAATACTACCAGGGTTCGAAGGTGGACGAGAACTACGCAGTCGTAGATATGAGCAACGGCGGCAATTTCACGCAGCACGTCGAGTTCCCGTACGATCCCCGCATGGACCAGTGCGCCCTGCAGCTCCGCGCCGAGATCAAGTGCCCGAAAGGCAAGGCCAAGGAGTTCGTGCTCGTCAACCTGAACACCGGCGCCATCCCCACCAAGGAGCAGGCTGCCGTGCTGGCCGGCAACAACGCCGCAGCCAAGGCTGCCATCGCCAAGGAATTCGGTCTGACGGTGGCTTACGGTCTGAACACCCTGCAGAAGGACCTCAAGTACGGCGACCTGATGGATCAGATGGCCAACAACTACAAGAAGGTCACCACGGTAGTCGACAAGACGGATCTGCTCTACGCCATCAACTCGTCGGTCGTGACGAAGAAGAACGAGAAGAACGCCAACCTCGGCGCATTCAAGGAGAACGTGGACAAGAACCTCACGAACGACCGCGCCACGCAGAACATCGCCGTGAAGGGCTACGCTTCGCCCGACGGTCCGGTGAAGTTCAACGACACGCTTTCGAAGAAGCGCAGCGAATCGGGTAAGAAGGTCGTTGCCAAGCTGCTCAAGGACGCCGGTCTGGACATCGACGCCGCTGCTTACGGCGAAGACTGGGACGGCTTCAAGGAGCTGGTCGAGAAGTCGGACATCAAGGACAAGAACCTCATTCTCCAGGTGCTGAGCCTCTACAACTCGCCCGCAGAGCGTGAGACCGAGATCAAGAACATGTCGAGCGTCTTCAACGAGCTGAAGAAGGACATCCTTCCCGAACTGCGCCGTTCGCAGATCGTCAACAGCACCGACCTCCAGGGTCTGACCGACGCCGAGATCATGGCCGCTTACCGCAACGGCGGCGACCTGACCGTAGAGCAGTACCTCTATGCCGCCCAGGAGCTGGCTAACGGAGCCGGGGAGCAGGTTGCCATTCTGACTGCCGCTTCGAAGAAGTTCAACGACGCCCGCGTATGGAACAACCTCGGCGTTGCCCAGACGCAGGCCGGTGACAAGGCCGCCGCTCTGAAATCGTTCGAGAAAGCCGCCAAGCTGGATTCGTCGAAGGAGTTGAGCAAGAACCTGCTGCTCGCCAACCTGGCTAACGGCAACACCGCAGAGGCCAAAAAGTACGCCGCTGCCGCCGACGCCCAGACCAAGGCCGCCATGGCTGCCGCCGAAGGCGACTACAAGGCTGCCGCCAAGAACCTCGAAGGCTACAACGAAGCTATCGCCCTGGTTCAGTCGAACGACCTGGCCGGCGCCAAGAAGGCCATTGCCAAGGACAACTCGGCTGACGCCGACTACCTGCGCGCCGTTATCGCTGCCAAGGAAGGCGACCTGAAGACCGCAGAGGCACAGCTGAAGAGCGCCGTTTCGAAGAATCCCGCGCTGGCCCAGAAGGCCGCCAAGGACATCAACCTGAAGGCGTTGAACAAGTAATCGGCTTCATCGATAAAAAAAGAGTCTGGCCTGCGAGGGTTCAGGCTCTTTTTTTGCATCCTGCCCTGCGTGCCCCGCAACAAAAGCACAGGTGCATCCGTTTTTCGGTTAAGCGGGTCCGGCGCCGTGTCCGGGCGGCGGCCGATGCCGGACAACCGTTAAAATAATTGGTCCGGAAGCGATGCGGGATCGAATAATTTTTCTAATTTTGTAAAAAACAAGATTGTATGGAATACGCCAACCACCTGAAAGAATACGCCCCGGCGTGGAGCGCAGCGCAAGTCGACGAAGAGGTCGCACGCATCCGCAAGGCCGCAGAGACCCGCAACCACAACACCGAGGTTTACAAATTCTGCTACTCGGCCATCGACCTCACGACGCTGTCGTGCAACGATTCGGTGAAATCCGTCACGGAATTCGCCCGCAAGGCCGCGGAGTTCTACCAAAAATACCCACACATCCCCAACGTGGCTTCGATCTGCATCTATCCCTCGTTCGTCGAGACCGTGGGGCTGGCCGTGGACGGCACACCGATGAAGATCACGAGTGTCGGCGGGGGATTTCCCGCGGCGCAGACCTTTCTCGAAGTGAAGGCCCTCGAGGTGGCGATGGCCGTAGAGAACGGCGCCGACGAGGTGGACATCGTCCTCAACGTGGGGCGCATGCTCACGGGTGAATACGACGAAGCGGCCAACGAGGTGGAGGTGATCCGCACGGAGATGGACGACGACGTGGTGCTGAAGGTGATCATCGAATCGGGAGCGCTGAAAACCCCCGAGCTGATCCGCAAGGCGTCGCTGCTGTCGATGCTGGCAGGGGCCGATTTCGTGAAGACCTCGACGGGCAAGATCGACGTGGCCGCAACGCCCGAGGCCGCCGTGGTGATGTGCCACGCGATCCGGGACTATTACGACAAGACGGGCCGCAAGGTCGGCTTCAAGGCCGCAGGCGGGGTCCGCACGGCGGAAGACGCCGCACTCTACTACACGATCGTCGAGGAGATACTCGGCAAAGAGTGGCTCACGACAGAGTTGTTCCGCATCGGGGCCTCTTCGGCCGCGAACAACATCCTTTCGGCCATCGAAGGCTCGGAGATCAAGTATTTCTAACCGCCCCGAAACCGGCTGGCGGACATCTACGGGGCCTTTCTCACGGACTGACCCGCCCCGATGCACGAAAAACGGCGGCCCCTGATACGGGGGCCGCCGTTTCATACATACCGATCCCGGCTTACGGAAGCGAATCCGTAATTTCGACACTCAACGAGTCGACCGTCCCGGGGGCCGGAGCGCCTTCGGCCGGAACGTCGAGTTCGGCGGGCGAGATCAGGTGCGGGGGTTCCGCGGCCGGCTCGACGCCGTTGAGCAATTCATCGCGCTGCACCATCGACTGGAAGTTGTCGCGCCGGATGGCCGCTACGACGATGATGACAACCACCGCCACGGCCACAACGATACCGATCAGTTTTTTAATCATTTTTATTCGCTTCCTTTAAGATCCCGATGGCGCGTACGACGACGTTGTCCACGGGATAGATGTTTGCGTAAAACCCATTGTCCTCCAACGCCGTATTGCGGCCGATATAGGCCCGAAGCTGGGCCTCGATCAGCTTCCGCGAACGGGCGATGTCGCCGTAGCGCGGCGCAACGCCCTTCCGGGCGGCATAGCGGACGAAATCATCCACAAGGGTCTTGTCGCTGTCGAGCAGTGCCTGCAACTCATCGATGGTCTTCACTGCATTGAGCGCCTCGCGGTGACGGTCGGCGTACTCGATCGTGTAGCGGTAGAGGATATTGCGGCCCGCCACCTCGACGAAATACTTCGTCACGTCGGTTGTATCGGCCGGAATGAACACGTCCGGCATGATGCCGCCGCCGCCGTAGACCACCTTTCCGCCCGGCGTCACCCGCTTGAGCGAGTCGGTGAAATGGATGCTGTCGGCCGAGAAAAACTCGTTGTTCCGGTAACGGTTCCAAAGATCCTCCTCGTAGTCCGCGTCGTCCCCGATCGTGTAGGGCTTCTGGATCGAGCGGCCCGTCGGCGTATAGTAGCGCGCCGTGGTCAGCCGCAGGGCCGATCCGTCGCTGTACGGTATCTGACGCTGTACGAGACCCTTGCCGAACGAACGACGACCAATAATCGTACCACGGTCGTTGTCCTGCAACGCTCCGGCGAGAATTTCGCTCGACGAGGCGCTTCCCTCGTCGATCAGCACCACGACCTCCATGTCCTGCGCCGAGCCTTTGCCGTCGGCGTATTCGCGCAGCTGCTCGTGACGGCGGTCCTCGGTGTAGACGATCAGCTGGCCCTCGTGCAGGAACTCGTTGGCCACGGCGATCGCCTGGTCGAGAAACCCGCCCGAATTGCCCCGCAGGTCGAAAATCAGCTTCGTCACCCCTTCGGCGCGCAGCGACGCCAGCGCCTTGCGGAATTCGTCGAAAGTGGTCCGCGCGAACTGCCCCAGCTTGACGTATCCCACGCCGTCGGCGATGCGGAAGGCCGATTCGATGCTCCTGATGGGAATAACGCCGCGCACGACCTCGACCTCGACCAGATCGGAGATGCCCTGCCGTTCGAGACCGAGACGAACCGTCGTACCACGCGGCCCGCGCAGCATTTTGACGACGTTGTTCTGGGGAATCTTACGCCCGGCGACAAGCGAATCGCCGATCTCGACAATGCGGTCCCCGGCCTTGACGCCGGCCTTGTCGCTCGGACCCTGCGGAATGACGTTCAGCACGATCACCGTGTCGGTAGCCATGTTGAAGACCACGCCGATGCCGTCGAACTCCCCTTCGAGGGGTTCGTTCAGGGCCTGCATTTCCGCGGCGGGAATATAGACCGAATGGGGGTCCAGCTCCTTGACCAGCATCGGAATGACGTGCTCGGCGAGCGAGTCCATCGACACCGAGTCGACATACTGGTTCTCGATCAGCGAGAGCGTATAGGAGAGTTTGTTGTTGGGCAGCGCCATGCGGCTGAGCATGCCCTTGAGCTGCGACGTGGTGGTGTTGCGGCCCAGATACTGGCCCAGAACGAGGCCCAGCACGACTCCCGCGGCCAGCAACAGCGGGAAGAGGACGGTGTGTTTCGAGTTTTTGTACATCGTATGATGGCGCCAAAGACGCCGGTTCGGTATTTAAAACTTATCAGGGTTTCGGCTTGTTCTTGAAGGTGTACGAGAGTCCCACGCTCAACAGCGTACGGGTCTGTACGTCGACATTCTGCGCCCGGTTGTAGTAGAGCTGGAAACTAACCTTCGTGGAGAGGTATTTCGTCGCCTTGATTTCGAGCGTATTTTCCCAGCGCACCGTAGGATGGATCGGCAGGCGAGGCTTGTCCTTGATGTCATGCCCGACGCTAGTGTCTTCCTTGTCGGCCCACTTGTCGTACGCCTCCAGGTACTTGGTGTAGTCGCTGATCTTGTTCTTCTGGCCGATGTCGGTAATCCAGCCGTAAAAGGAGAAGATCGTCGTGATGTAACGCAGGTAGCCCGTCTTACCGAATGTGCGGTCGAAACCGATCTCGACCGACGATCCGCCCTCGTATTTCGAGGTCTTCTCGGGGTCCTCGATACCATAGGGATAAGCCGGTTTGATCTCCTTGCCATCGTCGCCCACCTGCCGCATGCGGATCCAGTCGCTTTCGGCAAAGGTGGCGTTCAAGGCGAGCGGAGACATGTTGACCGTGATGGGGAATTTCTTTTTGGGGCTTTTGTAGGTGATACCCAGCGAAATGTCGAGGTAGCCCGGAGTCATGAACTTGCTCTTGAGGTGCTTCTTCTCCTGTTCGGAGCGCGATTTGTAACCGTTGACGAACTGGCTGCGGAATTGCAGGATCGAACCGTAAGTCCAGTTTTTCGCCATTTCGAACGCCGGGTTCACCCAGATGACGAACTCGTCCTGATTCTTGAACCATACGCCTTCGCTGTCCATGATCTTGTTACCGCTCTCGTCGACCATCGGCTTGCCGTCCGGTCCCACGCGCTGCGTCTCGACCTTCATGCGGTTGTAACCCAGCTTGGCATTGAACTTGGTTTCGATGGAAAAGAGGTTCTTCTTGAAGATATGCCGCAGGTTGAAGGTCGCCACCAGCGCAATGGAGTTGTCACCGCCCGACACCGAGATCCAGGGGTCGTTGTACGAAGTCAGCGTTCCCTGCAGGCCGCCGCCGAATTCGAGGTAGTTGCGCTCCTTGCGGATGGCGGCGCGCTCGGCCTTGTAGCGGGCGAGGCTGAAATAATCGGCGTCGACGGACGTGGATTTCAGCCGGTCGCGGAACGTCACGTTCCGCCGCTCGGCATTGACTTCGTCGATTGAAATCTGGGCCGAGGCCGGAACGGAGGACCCGACGAGTGACGCCAGCGCGAGAATCAGGTAAAAATGTTTCATAACGAAGCGATTGTATTTGATTTTCAATCTACAAATTTATGAATTTATTTATAAAAACTTTAACTTTGTCTGAAAGTTAAACGGAAAGAACCAACTATGAAATATTTCGGAGCGCACGTAAGCGCTGCGGGCGGCGTGGAGAACGCCCCGGCCAACGCACACGCTATCGGAGCCACGGGCTTCGCCCTTTTCACCAAGAACCAGCGGCAGTGGGTGGCCAAGCCGCTTGCCACGGGCGAGATCGACGCCTTCCGCAAGGCGTGCGAACGGTACGGCTACACCCCCGCACAGATTCTGCCCCACGACTCGTACCTGATCAACCTCGGACATCCCGAGAAGGAACCGCTCGAAAAATCGCGTGCGGCGTTCCTCGACGAAATGCAGCGGTGCGAGCTGCTGGGCCTCGACCGGCTGAACTTCCATCCCGGCAGCCACCTGCAAAAGATCACCGAGCAGGAGTCGCTCGACCGGATCGCCGAGTCGATCAACCTGGCGCTCGACCGCACGCACGGCGTGACGGCGGTGATCGAGAACACCGCGGGGCAGGGTTCGAACCTCGGATTCCGCTTCGAGCACCTCGCCTACCTGATCGGACGCGTGGAGGACAAATCGAGGGTGGGCGTCTGCATCGACACCTGCCACGCCTTCGCGGCGGGGTACGACCTCCGGACGCGCGAGGCGTGCGACGCCACGTTCGCCGAGCTGGAACGCGTCGTCGGATTCGAATACCTGAAAGGCATGCACCTGAACGATGCGATGAAGATTCTGGGCAGCCGCGTCGACCGCCACACGCCGCTGGGCGAGGGAATGATCGGCATGGAATGCTTCCGCTACATCGCTTCCGACAAGCGTTTCGACGGCATTCCGCTGATCCTCGAAACCCCGGACGAAGCGCGCTGGGCCGAGGAGATCGCCCGGCTGAAAGCATTCGCCACAGAATAAATCCCCGGAAATCTACGACGGAGGCGCAGAACAGGACGGAAAGCCCTGCGACCAACCACCGCCCCTAAAACGGGTCTTTCAGACCCGATTCAGGCAATCCAGGATGATCGCCGCGCTTTCGCGCACCTCCTCTTCCGAGATCGTGAGGGGCGGTGAAATGCGGAACGCCGTGTCGCAGAACAGGAACCAGTCGCTCAAGATGCCCTCCTCCTTGAAAAGTTCCATGATGCGGTAAAGTTTCGCCGATTCGCCCAGCTCGACGGCCAGCAGCAGGCCGCTGCGGCGGATTTCCCGCACGGCGGGATGATCCTTCAGCAGCATTTCATACAACGCACCCTTCGTTTCGACCGTTTCGACCACCCGGTTGTCCACCAGGTAATTCAGCGCCGCGAGTCCCGCCGCACAACAGACCGGATGACCTCCGAAAGTGGTGATGTGCCCCAGCGCGGGGTTCTCCTGCAACGTATCCATCACCTCGTGGCGCGCGACGAACGCCCCGAGGGGCATGCCCCCGCCGAAGGCTTTGGCCAGGCAGACGATATCGGGCGTGACGCCGTATTTGAGCATGGCGAACAACTCGCCCGTACGGCCCATGCCGGTCTGTATCTCGTCGAAAATCAGCAGCGCGCCGACTTCGTCGCAGCGCCTGCGCAACGCTTCCAGATAACCCGGACGGGGCGGACGGACACCCGCTTCACCCTGCACCGGCTCGGCCAGCACACAGGCCGTGCGGTGCGTGATGCGCTCCAGTTCGGAAAAATCGTTGAACTCCACGGCCTGCACGTCGGGCAGCAGAGGCCGGAACGCCCCTTTCCACTCCTCGCCCTCGGGCGCGCCCATCATGCTCATCGCACCGTGCGTCGACCCGTGGTAGGCGCGGCGCATGGAGACGATCTCCGTACGCCGGGTAAAACGTTTCGCCAGTTTCAAAGCCCCCTCGACCGCCTCGGCGCCCGAGTTGACGAAATAGACGCTTCCGAGCGGCGCGGGCAGCAGCGACGCGATCCTGGCGGCATACTCCACCTGCGGCGTCTCGACCAGCTCGCCGTAGACCATCACATGCATGTAGCGCGCGGCCTGCTCCTGCACGGCGCGCACCACGGCCGGATTGCAATGCCCGACGTTGCTGACCGAAACCCCGGCCACCAGGTCGAAATAACGCTTGCCCCCGGGCGTATAGAAAAACGAGCCTTCGGCGCGCGCGACCTCCACCAGCATCGGCGACGGGGAGGTCTGGGCGACATGCGCCAGAAATTGTTTACGGAGAATCATACTATTATCCATTTATGCGGATTCGGGTCAAAGACGCCGAATCCTCCTATAAATCCAGAGTCATACCGCTGCGCTGCAAAATCGCTTCGGAGTCCTTCACGCTGCGCCGCATCCAGCGGCAGAGCGTTTCGGCCTGTTCGGCGTCGGACATCCGCCAGCCGCCGACCGTGAGGCGCATGCGTTCGGAGAGCGTGTAGATCAGGATCGCCGCCGAGGCCGAGACGTTCAGGCTCTCGACCATGCCGCACATCGGGATGCGCAGGAATTCGTCGGCCGAGGCGATCACCTCGTCGGAAATCCCGGCGTGTTCCGTCCCGAAGACCAGCGCGAAAGGTCCCCGCCCGACATCGAATGTCTCAGGCGTCACATCCTCGCGGTGGGGCGTGGTGGCCACGATCCGGTAACCGGCACCTTTGAGGGCGGCAATGGCCTCGCCCGTCGAGGCGTGGCGGCACACGTCGACCCACTGGTGCGTGCCGCGCGCAATGTCGGGATTGGGTTCGAACGGGCAGAGCGTCTCCACGGTGTGCATTTCCTGCACGCCGAACGCCTCGCAATGGCGGATCAGCGCCGCGGCGTTCTGTCCGTGGTACATGTTCTCGGCCAGCACGGTCATGTAGCGCGTGCGCATGGAGACCGTCTTCCGCAAAACGGCATACCGTTCCGGCGTCATGAACCCGGCGAGGCAGGCGATGCGTTCGGCGTCGCGCGCGGCGTCAGGCCCGAAATCGAAGTCCGGTCCCGGAGAGTCGTTATTTGCGGTATTTTTCATCTTCGTCGAGTATTTTCAGGTAGCTTTCGTAACGCGGCCAGGCGATTTCGCCCGCTTTCACGGCTTCGACCACCGCACAGCCCGGTTCGTGGGTGTGGGTGCAGTTGTAGAAACGGCAGCCGGGGGCCGCGCGCATCATTTCGGGAAAATAGTGCCACAGTTCCGCCTCGTCGATGTCGATCAGCCCGAAACCCTTGATGCCCGGCGTGTCGATCACCGCGCCGCCCCCGGCCAAGGGGTACATCGTCGAGAAGGTCGTCGTATGACGCCCCTTGTGGTGGCTTTCGGAGATTTCGCCCGTGCGGATGTCCAGCGAGGGGTCGATGGCCTGAATCAGCGTCGATTTCCCGACGCCCGAATTTCCCGAAACGAGGGTCGTGCGTCCCGTGAGCAGTTCTCGGACCTCCTCCACGCCCAGGCCCTTCCTGGCCGACACCTCCAGCACCCGGTAACCGGCCCCCTCGTAGACCGCGCGGAACTCCGCGACGGCCTCCGCATCCTGCAGGTCGATCTTCGACAGGAGGATCGTCACCGGGACCTTGTAGGCCTCGCAGGTCACCAGGAAACGGTCCACGAACTCCGTGGGCGTCTCGGGCGAACGCAACGACGCCATCAACAGCGCCTGGTCGACGTTGGCGGCGATGATGTGCGATTCTTTCGAAAGGTTCGAAGCACGGCGGATCACGTAGTTGCGCCTCGGCAGGATGTCGGCGATCACGTAGTCGCCTCCCTCGTCGGCCTCGCACACCACCTCGTCGCCCACCACCACCGGGTTGGTCGAACGCACCCCTTTCAGGCGCAGCCGGCCCCGGATGCGGCAACGCACCGTCGCGCCGTCGTGCAGCACGTCGTACCAGCTGCCCGTCGCCCGGACCACTGTGGCTGTAAACTTCCTATCCATCGGCCTCCGTTTTTTCCGTCTGCCGGGGAACCTGCCCGCCGACCCATTCCAGAAAAGGAAAAATGGATTCGGAGAGCCGCCGGACAGGCTTGTAGCTTTTCGACTGCTCGATCGTCTGCGGCCCCACGAGGCAATAGTCCTCGTTCAGCGTGTCGAAGGCCGAAAAAAGCACGCTCAGCACGAGCAGATACTTCAAAACCGATACCGCAATGCCCAGCAGCGTGTCGGCGATGCCCAGTCCCGCAAAGTGAAAGACCTTGCGCACCAGCCTGCCGGCAATCGCCACGACGAGGATCACGGCGACGAGCACCGTGACGAAACCGCCCACAGCGGCTACTTCGGCGTCGAGCCGCAGCCATCCGCCGACCTGCGCGCCGAAACGCGCGGCGAGCCAGATGCCCGCCACGATCCCTGCAAGGGAGCATATCTGCACGACAAAGCCCTGGCGCCATCCGTTCCAGACGGCCAGCACCAGCACGAGGCAGACGATTAAATCAAGCGTGTTCAATAAGCCGTTCAAATTATCACCGTAAAGATACGAATTTTAAAGAAACGGCCCAAAAAAAGCATACAACGAACGATTAGGCGCAATATATATAAATATAGGTATATCGTCCTAACGTATTACATCGCGCATGTTAACACTCAACGCATTACAGATGCTGCAAATGGTTTTTACGGTAAGATTAGTCCGCCCCGCCTCGATGCGGCTCAAGTTGGATCTTTCCATGTCACACCGGTAAGCCAGCTCCTGTACGGTCAGCTTACGCTCCTTCCTCAACTCCTTGATCCTCGTAGAGATATAAAGGATTTCATCCTGATAATTCATTCCCATTTCAAAAATTTGGACAAAAATTTTGTTGTGCAAATTTTTATATATATATTTGCACCATGCGTATCATATATGATACCATAAGAAAAGTGGGGCATACTGATAACAAATTGAAAACTACAGACAAACACATCTTCATTTCAACCATTTTTACTATGAAAAACAACAACTTGTTTAGGAAATTCTTGGCATTGTTCTTAACCGGAACCATGCTGGCCGGTGTCGGGTGTAAGGACTACGACGACGACATCGACGACATCAACAAAAAGATCGATGATCTAAATGCGAAAGTCGAACTGAAGGCCGATGCTTCCGCCCTTCAGACAATCTCCGACAAACTGAAGGATGTCGACTTTTCGAAATTCGTCACCGACGCCGAATTGAGCCAGGAACTGGCAGCCTACGTCAAGGACGCCGACCTCAAAAAGAAAGTCGGAGACCTCGGATTCCAGACCGTGACACAGGTACAGGAACTGATCAAAGGCCTTCAAAGCGAAGCGCAGGTGAAGAAACTGATCGAGGATCAGCTCAAAGCCGCTGACCTCTGGTCCAAAATCGGCGGCGAGGTCAAGAAAGGTATTCTCGAAGAGCTGGCCAAAAACAACGAACTGACCACTACCGTGAAGAATCAGGCTGTCGCAGCCGTTCTGGCCGCCATCACCAACGACCCGGCCGTGAAAGACATCAAGACCGCCATCACCAAGATCGCCGGCGAAGAGGCCTCCTCGTACATCGACGAATATATGGACGTCAACAACAAAGCCTGGATCGAGAACGTGAACTCGGCAGCCGCCAAAGCGGTAGAGGACGCCAACTCTGCGTTGAGCCGGCAGATCGTCAGCCTCATCTCGAAGCAAGGCTACCTGAAGAAGAGCGACCTGACTGCGGAACTCAATGCCTTCAAGCAGACCATCGCCCAACTTCAGGCCGATGTCGCTGCACTGATCAACCGCATCCAGTCGCTGGTAAACGTTCCCGGAACCATGGATATCAGCTATGGCGAAACTTATACGATAATGGATTTCTACAAGGTCGGAGCTACCCCCATCGGCAACGGAATGGTCACGCTGACCTACCGTGTTACGCCTGCCTCGCTGGCCAAAGACCTCGTAGATGCCTATGCTAACGGAAAAGCGACGTTCGCTATTGTCTCCGAGCAGATAAAAACCCGTGCCGCAACGGCAACTCCCGCAGCCACCATCACCGACGTCCAGTTTATCGAGGAGGGTAAGTTCGCCGTAACCGCCACCATGTCGGCGGAAGAGCTTGGTGAGCTTTATGAGAAAGAAGGAAAATGGATCACGCTGGCCCTTTCGATCGAGAACACCGTGAATCCCGGAACCGGCGCCGAGGATGAAACCGCCTCGGAGGTAAAGAACAACGTACTGTCGAACTTCGCCAACATCATGCCCGACGAGGCTCAAGAGATCGAACTCGGTCTTTTCACCAAGGATGAGGAGCCGGTCGCTTACGACTTCGCCACCATCGAAATGCCGTTCAACAAGCAGGCCGTCAGCAAGAAGACGCTGCTGGAGAATACGCAGCTGCTGGCTTCGCTCGACGGAGGCAAGACCCTGATGACGCTGGACAACGTCAACAAACTGCTTGGCTCGAAAATTGGCATCGGCGCTTACACTGTAACGCCCAAATACTATACCGACGCCAGCCAGTCGACCGAGATTACGGACAAAACCGCGATCGGCAAATTCATCCTGCGCGTCGACAACTCGAAACTCGTTTACGACACGAAACTCGCTACGGTGGACTTCCGTGCAGCAGGCGTTTCCGGCGACGTAGGCAAGAACGTCGTATGCGCACACAAAATCGTGATCAACGTAGACGGGAAGGCCACGACGGCAACGATCGAGGAGCCGCAGACCTACATCATCACCAACCAGGCCGGCGCAACCTTCACCTTCAAGGAGACTCCCAAACCGCTGGCATGGAGCTATGCGTTCGTCAAGAACGGCATCGCCGCCCAGACCGCTACCCCGGAGATCTCCGATAACATCTTCGGCGAAATCGCTTTGGTAAACGACATCGACCTGCCGAAGGACGTCACCATCGAGGATATCATCACGCTGGGCAACCTCGACACGGACCGTTCGACGGTCAAGGTCGCCGGCAAAGAAGTCGACAACGATCTCGGCATCCGATTCACCGCATTCGCCAGCCAGATCGCCATGGGCGTGAAAGCCTCCGTTCAGGCAGATGCATACGAGTGGGGCAAGACCTATGACATCGAGTATGTCTATGTATACCAGAACGTCGACTACAAACTGAAGGGCCAGATCGCCTTCGGAGCCGCTCCGGCAGCAGTCAACTACACTGTCGACAACGCCATCGGCTACGAGACGAAGACCGTCAATAAGACGTGGAAGGATGTTTACGCAGCCAACAAGGCCGGATTCGCCAGCGAAACAGAGTTCGCCGAAGCTATCTTCGCAGCTACGACCGATCCCGCAACACCCGCAGGCGTAACGAAACTCTTCAACAAAGCAAATGAGAAGGGCACGGTGATCAATAACACCAACGGCACGGCAATGACCGTCACCGCATCGGCCCTGATGGGCGTGCTGAATGCCAAGGACATCACCGCGACGGGCGACAAGTTCGAGCAGAAAGCCGAATGGACGACCTGGTACGGCCAGAAGATTTCCGTAACGTTCAACTACAATGTCACGATCCCCGGCTTCGACCTGATATACAATGCCGGACACGTAACCGACATCGAAGGCGTCAAGACGACCGTAGTCGAAGGTCTGGTCAACGAAAAGACCAACCTCTGGGAGTGGCCCAACATCGCACTGCCGACCTACTTCGGCAAGGTAGATGCCGAGAAGTACGACTTTACGTTCGAAGTAACCTCCGTAGACGGCAAGCCTAACAAGAGTGACAAATACGCCACCGTCGACGACGACAAACTCGACTGGAGCGCAGCAAACTGCAGCTATGTCGACATCAAGGCCGTCGTTAAGATCAAGGAGACGAACATCCAGGTAGCTTCCCTGCCGCTGCGCGTGAAGATCCAGACTCCGATCAAGACGCTGGCACAGACCAAGGCTATCGAGGTCGCTTACAAGGCCAACGAGGCAACTACGGCCAATCTGTTCGAAAACCTCCAGTTGATCGACGCCGACGGCACGTCGTGGATCGTATACAACAAAGATACGAAGACTTGGGAAGCCGTTACGGTAGGCGAAGGCAAGACAGCCTACGACGTCTTCAAGGCAACGCCTGAAACAGCGAAAGAGACCGCCGGTATCGTATTCACGATGAAGTCGGCCAAGTATACCGATGGCAGCGATGCTTCCGCATATATCAACACCGAGAAGAATACGCTGACCTACAACAACAACAGCGCTACACTGCTGCAGGACATCATCATCAAAGTAACCCCGAGCTTCACCTACCAGTACGGCAAGGTCACGGGCGAGGAGATGACGATTACCATCAAACACTAAATTTCACACGCTTCGCGGTCCGGCACGGCAACCGGCTGTGCCGGCTCCGCAAAAGCGACCCTCTGCAGGGGGTGACACCCAAGGAGTTGTTTTTTAGTTAACAAGTTTCACATCCATCCCCTGCTTTTTGGCGGACCGAAGAGGCGCGGTCCGCCATTTTTTCGTACCTGCCAGCCCCGATGCCCGCCGGGCGTGAAACCGGACCCCGTTCCGGCTTTGCGCCCGGTGCGCATTTTCCCGCCGGAACACAAACGGCGCAGCGGCAAACACAGATAAGTTTGATTTTCAGCCCGGCTTGTATTATCTTTGCCGGAGATAAACCTCCGCTCGGATAGGCGAACCGGCAAAACCCAAGCTGCGCTTGGTTCTGCACACGGCTTGCACTATCTTTGCATCGGACAGCATTTAACCGGCTCTGCCATGAAAAGATACCTAACGATTCTCCTGCTGCTGACCGTCGTTGCGACGACAGTCAGCGCCCGCGAGGTCTTCCCGATCAACGAAGGGTGGCGCTTCTTCTTCAAATCGGAGAAAACCTCCGACAACGCCCGCCACGTAACCCTGCCCCACAGCTGGAACACCGATCCGCTGGCCCAGGGCTACTGGCTCGAAACCACGGGCAGCTACCAGAACGGCATGTATATCCCCGTCGAATGGGCCTCGAAACGCCTTTTCGTGAAATTCTACGGCGTACAGTCGGTCGCCGACCTCTTCGTCAACGGCTATCACGTCGGCACGCACCGCGGCGGCGCCACGGCCTTCACGTTCGAAATCACCGACAAAATCCGTTTCGGAAGCGACAACTCGATGCTCGTGGTAGTCAGTAACAGCAGCCGCAACGACGTGCTGCCCACCTCGACCGACATGAACCTCTACGGCGGCATCTACCGCGAGGCGGAACTGATCCTCACCGAGCGCACGGCCGTTTCGCCGCTCTACCTCGGGTCGGACGGCGTGCTCGTACACCCGCAGACGGTCGGTCCCGAAAAGGTCGAGGGCGAAATCGAGGTCCACATCACCTCGAAGGGGGACAACAGCTGCACGCTGAACGTCGACATCACCAGTCCGCGGGGAGAGCGGGTCTTCTCGAAACGCCAGAAGGCGCGCCTCGACGGCAAACCCGTCACCGTGGCCTTCTCGGTGGACAATCCGACGCTGTGGAGCCTGCGCGACCCGGCGCTCTACACCGTGACGGCCTCCATCGGCGAGGACAGCATCACCGACCGCGTCGCCGTCCGCACGGGCTTCCGCTCGATCGGCGCCAGCACGGCCGAAGGGCTGACGATCAACGGCGAACGCACGCCCGTACGCGGCGTCACGCTCTACCACGACAACGCCCTTTCGGGCGGCACGCTGGCTCCGGAGGATTACGACGCCGACCTGCGGATCATCCGCACAATGGGAGCCAACGCCCTGCGCTCGGCGGTCATGCCGCACGCGCAGTACCTCTACGACCGGTGCGACGAACAGGGAATGCTCGTCTGGGTCGACGCCCCGCTGCACCGCTCGTCGTTCCTCGGCGACGTCTCCTATTTCGCCACGCCCGCCTTCGAGCAGAACGGGCTGGACCAGCTGCAGGAGATCGTCGCCCAGAACATCAACCACCCGTCGGTGGTGATGTGGGGCATCTTCTCGCGCCTCTGGATGCGCGGCGACGACGTGACGCCTTATATCCGGCGGCTGAACGAGGCGGCCCGCGCAATGGACCCCTCGCGCCCGACGGTCGCCTGCAGCGACCAGAACGGCGACATCAATTTCATCACCGACCTGATCGTCTGGCAGCAGGACGTCGGCTGGCGGCGCGGCTCGACCGACGACGTGATCGTATGGCGCGACCAGCTGCAAAAAAACTGGTCCCACCTGCGCTCGGGCGTCTGCTACGGCGGCAGCGGATTCCTCGGACACAAGAGCTACACGGCGCAGGCCGAGCCTCGTTCGAACTGGATGCCCGAGGAGAAACAGACCCGCTTCCACGAGGAGTACGCCAAAAACCTGCAGAGCGATTCGCTGTTCTGGGGCGTATGGATCGACAACATGTTCGACTACGGCTCCTCGCGCCGTCCCTACGGAATCAACGGCGCAGGGCTCGTGACGCTCAACCGCCGCGAAAACAAGGACGCCTACTACCTGTACAAGGCGATGTGGAACGGCGCAGAGCCGACGCTGCATATCGTCGACAAGCGGCGGCAGCTGCGCGACCACGACATGCAGGCGTTCCGTGTCTACTCGTCGGCCGGGACACCGACGCTGATCGTCGGCGCAGACACGCTGGCGATGAGCGAATACGCCCCCTTCCAGTACCGGTCCGATTCGGTGGCGGTACGGGGCAGGGTCGAGGTGAAAGCTGCGGCGGGGGATCTGCGCGACAGTGTGACTATCCTTGTCGGCAACGTCCTAAAACCGAAACGGACGCAGGTCCTTCGGCGAACAGCAGGTCCGCAAACGACAAATTAGGGACGAAAGGCATCCTCTCGGAGAAGACCTGGAAATAAGGCTCGGCGACGATCGCCGGGCCTTCCTTGCGCTTGGGGCGCAGGTCGAGGTCTCCGGGCGCCGCCTCGACATACGTCCGGGAGAGTTCGGGCATCGGCACTTTGGCCAGCGAGCACATCACTTCGAGCAGGCCCAGGTTGTAATCGGCGAGGAATTCCCACTCCCGGCGGTAGAAAGGCTCGAACCGCCCGGCGTAAAAATCGAAATAGGGCGACGATTTATAGGAGGCCACCAGCGCGCCCCAATGCTGGTGCTGCCAGCGTTTGGAGTAGTCGAGACGCACGTCGCACACCCTCTGGCGGGGACGGTTGGCATTGCGGACATGCACGGTCAGCTCCATCACGCCGTCCGAGGCCAGTATCCGCGCACGGTTGCGCTCGGAACGCTTCACGAAGTGCTCGCCGAGGTCCACGACGCAACCGCCGCGCAGGAGGTGCGTGAAATACTCCACCGAGGGAAGGTATGCGAGGGGAAGCACGGTCATGGCTCGATCCAATCCCCGTTTGTTCGAATCAGCTCCACCAACCGGTAGAGGGCCTCCTCCTGCGGAATGTTGCGCTCGACGACCGTCCGGCCCTTGTAGAGGGTGATGCGGTCCGGTCCGGCACCCACATAGCCGTAGTCGGCGTCGGCCATCTCGCCGGGACCGTTGACGATGCAGCCCATCACGCCGATCCGGAGGTTTTTCAGGTGCGACGTGCGGGCCTTGATGTCGGCGAGGGCCTTCTCGATGTCGTAGAGCGTGCGTCCGCACGAAGGGCAGGCGATGTACTCGGTGTGCGAGAAACGCACGCGCGCGGCCTGCAGAATCATCAGCTCAATGTCTCGAATCTCCGTTTCCGAGAAGCCCGGGGCATCGATCCAGATGCCGTCGGCCAGGCCGTCGAGCAGCAGAGGTCCCAGGTCGGCGGCGGCCTTCACGGCGAGCGTCTCCAGCGAACGCTCTTCGTAACGGCGTTTTACGACCACCGGTTCGTCGGGGATGTCGAGATTCAGGATCGCGGCGCGCAACTCGGCCGTCGGGTTGCCCGAAAGGGCTTCGAGCACCCGGAAACCCTCCAGCGGCTCGGTGTGCACGACGGGAACCGTCACCTTCGAACGGCGGCGGTATTCGGTCGGGAAGTAGCGTTCGGGATGCAGGACTTCGAATTCACCGGGACGTTCCGCGAAATGGTCGACGAGCAGCTGTGCCACGGGGATTTCATTCTCGGGAGCCTCGGTCAGCGAAACGCGGATCGTGTCGCCGATGCCGTCGGCCATCAGCGCTCCGATACCCACGGCGCTCTTCACGCGCCCCTCGATGCCGTTTCCGGCCTCGGTGACGCCCAGATGAATCGGATAGTGCATCCCCTCGGCATCCATCGCCTCGACCAGCAGTCGGTAGGCGGCGACCATGACGCGCGTGTTCGACGACTTCATCGAGACCACCACCTGATCGAAATCGCATTCCCGGCACACCCGCAAAAACTCCATGGCCGAGACGACCATGCCTTGGGGCGTATCGCCCCATTCGTCGAAGACGCGTTTGGCGAGCGATCCGTGGTTGACGCCGATGCGCAGAGCGACGCCCCGCTCGCGGCACTGCGCGATCAGCGCCTGAAGATCGCCGCGGTCGAGGCGGTAATTTCCCGGATTGATACGCACCTTGTCCACATACCTGGCGGCGATGGCCGCAACTTCGGGCACGAAGTGGATGTCGGCCACAACTGCTGTCCGGAAACCGTCGGCACGCAGCTGCCGGACGACGTTTCCCAGATTTTCACCTTCGCGGCGGCCCTGCGCCGTAAGGCGCACGATCTTTCCCCCGGCGCGGTCGATGCGTTCGATCTGGGCCACGCTCGCGGCAGTGTCGTTGGTGTCGGTATTGGTCATCGACTGGCAGGCGACGGGATGCCCGCCGCCGATCGTAACCGGTCCGATGCGCACTTCGCACGCCGGACGGCGCATGAATTTCGAAAGATTCATCTGTTTCCTCGCTTTTGGAATCACAAAGATAATGCAAGCTGCGCGCCGCGCCAAATTTATTTGAGACCCGCCGGACCGTCACGCGGCCAAACCGTCAAAAAAGAGAGTAACGATTTGGAAATCTGCAAAAAAAGCATTACATTTCGGGACATCTCTAAAATGCGGGCATCATGAAAGAGAAACTATTGCTGGCGGCAGCCGCGCTGCTCGGATTCGCGACGGCATGCGATTCGACCAAACGGCAGACGGACATGTACGGGACCCCGTACAGCAACTACAAGATCAAGGGAAAGGTGACCGACAAGGCCGGACAGCCGATCAAGGACATCGAGGTCGACAGTTATGACGTCAGGCCCGTAACGACCGGGAGCGACGGTTCCTACGAACTTTCAGGACAAAACTTCGGCGGAGACCTCGAAATCACCTTCACCGACATCGACGGCCCGGCCAACGGCGGCGACTTCGCCGCAAAGACGGTCACAGTCGAATTCACCGAGGCCGACCGCACAGCCAAAGGAAAAGGCTGGGACAGAGGTTCCTTCGCCAAATCGGGCGTCGACATCACCCTCGAGGAGAAGGAGTAATTCCCCGCATCCCGACCATCGCGCCTCCCGGAACGAAAAACGCACCCCGGCAATGCTCAAACAAGTTTGGCATTGCGCTCGACTTTCACTATATTTACAGAACATAGGATGCGCCTCGGCAATGCTCAAACAAGTTTGGCATTGCGCTCGACTTTCACTATATTTGCCGGGTGGACACACTCGATAACGACATCAAATTCGTAGCGGGCGTCGGCGAGGCCCGTGCCAAGCTCCTCGAACGGGAGTTGGGCATCCGCACGCTGGGCGACATGCTCAGCCACTATCCCTTCCGCTATATCGACCGCACGCGCATCTACCGCATCTCGGAAATCACCGACGCCGCGGGCTTGTCCTACGTCCAGTTCCGCGCCCGCGTGACCGGCGTCGCCTATGCCGGCGCGGGGCGCAAACGCCGCTTCACGGCCTTCGTGCAGGACCCTACGGGGCAGGCCGAGCTGGTGTGGTTCCAGGGTATCAAGTGGATCGAAAAACGCGTCGAGGTCGGACGCGAATACCTCGTCTTCGGCCGCCCGTCGTTCTACCGCGGCGAGTTGTCAATCGCCCACCCCGAGCTGGAAACCATGGAGCAGGCCCTCTCTCGCAAGGCCGAGAGCGGCATGCAGGGCATCTACCCCTCGACGGAAAAACTGGGCAACGTCCTGGGCACGAAGGGCATGTACCAGATCATCTGCAACGCCTGGACGCTCGCGAAGGACCGCATCGCGGACCCGCTTCCCGAGGCCGTGCGCACCCGGTACGGGCTGATCGCACTGCGCGACGCCATCTATAACATCCACTTCCCGCAATCGCAGGAGGCCCTGCGGCAGGCGCAGTACCGCCTGAAGTTCGACGAACTGCTGGGCGTGCAGCTCAACATCCAGTCGCGCCGCACGGCGCGCCTCTCGAAAAGCAACGGCTTCCTCTTCTCGAAGGTCGGGGGCGTGTTCAACACCTTCTACACCGAAAAACTTCCTTTCCCGCTCACCGGGGCGCAGAAACGCGTCATCAAGGAGATCCGCCGCGACACCGTGACGGGGTTCCAGATGAACCGCCTGTTGCAGGGCGATGTCGGCAGCGGCAAGACCCTCGTGGCGCTGATGTCGATGCTGCTGGCCGTGGACAACGGCTTCCAGGCCTGCATGATGGCCCCGACGGAAATCCTCGCCCGCCAGCATTTTTCCACGATCAGCAGGATGCTCGAAGGAATGGATGTCAAGGTGGCCGTCCTGACCGGCGCCTCGAAAGCCAAAGAGCGCCGGGCTTCGCTCGAAGGCATCGCCTCGGGCGAAGTGGACATCCTCATCGGCACGCACGCGCTGATCGAGGACCGCGTGCAGTTCGCCAACCTGGGCTTCGTCGTCATCGACGAGCAGCACCGCTTCGGCGTCGAGCAGCGCGCGCGGCTCTGGACCAAGAACGAACAGCCGCCCCATATCCTCGTGATGACCGCCACGCCGATTCCCCGCACGCTGGCGATGACCCTCTACGGCGACCTCGACGTGTCGGTGATCGACGAACTGCCCCCGGGGCGCCGTCCGATCAAGACGTTTCATTACACGGATGCGGCGCGCCTGAAACTTTTCGGCTTCATGCGGCAGGAGATCGCCAAGGGCCGGCAGGTCTACGTCGTCTACCCGCTCATCAAGGAGTCGGAGGCGATGGACTACAAGGACCTCACCGACGGTTACGAGGCCATCTCGCGCGACTTTCCGCTCCCGCAGTACGTCACGGCGATCTGCCACGGCAAGATGAAGCCCGCCGACAAGGAGGAGTCGATGCGCCAGTTCAAGTCGGGCGAGGCCAACATCCTCGTGGCCACGTCGGTGATCGAAGTGGGCGTCGACGTGCCCAACGCGACGGTCATGGTCATCGAGTCGGCCGAGCGTTTCGGGCTTTCGCAGCTCCACCAGCTGCGCGGGCGCGTGGGCCGCGGCGGCGAACAGTCCTACTGCATCCTGATGTCGGGCGAAAAGCTCTCGCGCGAGTCGCGGGCGCGGCTCGAAGCGATGTGCGAGACCAACGACGGGTTCCGCCTGGCGGAACTCGACCTCAAGCTGCGGGGTGCAGGCGACATTAACGGCACATTGCAGAGCGGCATGGCATTTGATCTGAAAATCGCCAGTCCCACGGCGGACGTACAGATACTCACCGTCTCGCGCGAGGCGGCCACCGGAATACTCGCCGCGGACCCGGCGCTGGCGCACCCGCAGAACCGGGGTCTCGAAGCCCTGCGGCGGCGCTACTC
>CDZE01019763.1_pt1 | contig 20981 bp, 20 predicted proteins | sample 557341 | NCBI WGS metagenome assembly CDZE01 (sample SAMEA3182109, study PRJEB8094) | gut metagenome | biome: human; feature: gut; material: Stool; isolation source: human stools | place: Canada | collected 2013-04-23
AGAAGTCCAAGAGCTTTTCTCACAGAGAATACATCTATCACAGATTTCTCATCTACTAACAGGTGTATCACATTGTTGCTGAATAAACTTTATTATCTGAACTATAAAATCGTTCAAATACCCTACCAGTAGTAATCCAGCAGACAATTAAAAGTGATTTTAATTTTACGTTTCAATATACCTTTATGGACCTTTCACAAGGCTTATTAAGCCCACGAATAAAAGTGAACCGATTCTTTCCCCTTTCGGTCATCTAAATCGTCATTTCAGCAATGCGCCATATATTTCAACAGCGGGGCTTCAACAGTTAATGATTTAGGTATATCATCTTATGTTAGTTGCAAATAATATATATCCAAAGATTTAATCTAATTCAAAATCTCCGATAAAGGCTTCCTTCGGAAGTTGTATCTCCAAAGTATATTTACCTTTTTCCTCACCTGCAAGATCAATATAAACCTTATCTACATTTATATCAGTAGATGTATAAACTACTTCTCCTGTTTCTGCATCTTTGATGGTAACGGTTACAGTAGGAACAGTAGAAAGAAGGTCAATAGACAACAATGAGTTTTCAATAAAAGCAGCAGGAGTAACAGGGATAGACCGATGTTGTACCTCAGTTTTATTCTTTAGTCTGATTTGACGTGCAGATATCATTTCATGTGCAAAAGAAAACATACTTACTTAAAGTAAGACAGTCAACAACAAAAAAGGTAAAAATTTCGCTTTCATAATAAATGGGTTTAAAATTTCGCTCCAAAAATACACAGATGAAGCAAAAAAAACGATTTTTATGCGGTAACAATGGTAACAGCCTTTCATTTAGAAGCAAAACCAACCTAGAGGGATCAATATATCTCACTGAATATCAACTCCAAACACGCGATCGAAAATTTGAGCATCCATTTTGTTCTTTATACGATTTTTACGGGTTTTAAGAGCATCTGATGTAGAATCCATTAACTCCATTATGACAGTTTTCGAACAACAAAGCAATGAAAGAACACAATAAAATATATCATCACCAGTTAAAGCCGGATAACGTTCCTTCAAATTCATCATCACATCAACAAATGCACTAGAAATTTCAGAACGTATCTCTTTTCTCAAACTACGCATCACCAATAGCTGTTTAGGAGTTGCTTTCTCTAATGCTTCCAATTGATCATAACAATTAGTTGTTTTAAGTACAGATATACATAATTGAATTTGCTGCTCTGTTAACTTCGACCTTTTCTTATCTAGATCTTCTTTATTAGTTTCTGAAATTTCTTCCTCTTTGAGCAGCATAGTATCTACCCGATTTTGGGTCAATTCACGTTGTAATGCTATATAACGCTTTTTCCTTTTCCTATCATTCCACATAAAACAAAAGACACAAATAATCATTAAGAAAAAGAATACAGAAACCAAAGTAAAAACCAGCATTTTAGTATGTTCTGACAATAGCCTCTTATGTTCTTCTAATTGATGTTTATCCATAAGTCGATTGAGTTCTTCATTGTCATTCATAATCTGCATAGAATCATAAAGTACTCTATATGCATCCATATTTTCTGTCGCAATCTTCCACTCACCTCTTTTCTTTGCTATTTGATGCATTCCATCATAGCAAACAGCCTTTCCATAAATATTAAGTTGATCTATATTCTTACTAAAGAAATAACTGGCAGAATCAAGTTTATTCAAGTTCAACATAATTTGAGCTTTTGACAAACAGACATTAACAGCATCATCCCCTTGCATAATCATTGCTTTTGATACATATTTATCAGCTTGAACATAATCTTTTTTTTCATTGTAAACCATAGCGAGATCATGATAAAGAGCCCCTATCAAACTAGAGTCTTGCTCTGCTAATGCATAATCAAGAGCTTTTTGATAGTACAACAATGAGCTATCCTTTTTATTTTGCAATAAACAGATACGTGCAATACCTCTCAATGGATATGTCTGCTGACTTCCCCCCTCTAATATCTGATAAGCTTGACGATAAGCCTCAATCGCTATATCATACAAATCATCTTTTTCATAACAGTCTGCAAGATTATCATAAATCATTGCTAAGAATTCATCCCTAACAGGCATCAGTCGAATTGCCGTTAAATACTCGTCTACAGCAAAAGAAGTATATCCTTTCTCTCGATAGGTAGCTCCCCAATAATAATGAGCTTTTGCAGCACGTACACTTTTCTTCTTATCACCATAGTATTCAACAGCCGTTTTTATCAGCGAATCATCCTCTAAAGCAATATAATTTTTATGCCTTGCTTGCGTAAGCAATAACGCATAAAGTGCTCTGTCGGCACGTGGCAATTTCTGTGGGGAGGAAATTGATTCCAAAATAGATAATGCACTATCAGGATATATTTCCATCAATGAGTCAGCAGATAGTAGCAATGGACTCTTCACCGAAGAAGAGCAGGAAGATAGAAAGACAGACATCAGAATGCTACCTACGCTGACAAGTAAACTAAAAAACACCAATAAATAGCGTTTAGAACAACAACATCTTGTTTTCATTAGGCAGTCGTTTATTTATGGGCCAAAAGTAACAAATTCCGGCAAAAGAAGATTAATATCCAAAAGACATTTATTTAAATATAACTTATTTAAAATCAAGAGCCACAACCTCTATTTCCTACCAAAAGGAGTTGAGGTTGTGGCTCTTACTGAACGAGCTAAGCTCGCTTTCAGACTATTTTACAGACCAAAAGCAGCTTTAATTTTATCTACGTAGTCAAGTTTCTCCCATGTAAAGAGTTCTACTTCCACAGTTTTGTCCCCTTCGTAGCGAGAGAAGAATTTCTTCGTTACCACTTGCGGTTCACGTCCCATGTGACCGTAAGCAGCTGTTTCCTGATAAATAGGATTACGAAGCTTCAGACGTTCTTCGATTGCTTTCGGGCGTAGATCGAACAACTGATCGATAACGCGGGCAATCTCACCATCCGTCATGTTGACGTGGGAACGGCCATAAGTATCTACAAAGATATTGATCGGACGAGCCACACCGATAGCATAGCTCACCTGCACAAGCATTTCATCTGCTACGCCTGCCGCTACCATATTCTTAGCGATATGGCGTGCTGCATAAGCTGCGCTACGGTCTACCTTGCTAGGATCTTTTCCGGAAAAAGCACCACCACCGTGAGCACCTTTACCACCATAAGTATCAACGATAATCTTACGACCTGTCAAACCGGTATCTCCGTGAGGACCACCAATTACGAATTTGCCCGTAGGATTCACATGATAAATGATTTTATCATTGAACAGCGCCAACACTTTATCGTGATGGATAGAAGCAATGACACGAGGCATCAGAATCTCGATCACATCACGGCGGATGATAGACAGCATTTCTTCGTCAGCTTTCAGCTGGGCAGCTTGAGAATCATCTTCCGGTTGGATAAAGTCATCATGTTGCGTAGAAACAACGATTGTATCAATGCGAACAGGAGTTCCGTTGTCATCATATTCAATAGTAACCTGGCTTTTGGCATCGGGGCGGAGGTAAGTCATCACCTTTCCTTCACGACGAATGTCGGCCAGCACTTGCAGAATGCGGTGTGCCAGATCAAGAGAAAGCGGCATGTAGTTTTCCGTTTCATTGGTAGCGTAACCAAACATCATACCCTGGTCGCCTGCACCCTGTTCCATCGGGTCCTGACGCTCTACACCACGGTTGATATCGGGGCTTTGCTCATGAATAGCGGAAAGTACGCCACAAGAGTTACTTTCGAACATGTACTCTCCTTTGGTATAACCGATTTTCTTAATCACTTCGCGTGCGATGAGCTGGAGGTCAACGTACGCTTTAGTTTTCACTTCACCCGCTAGTACCACTTGTCCGGTAGTCACTAGTGTTTCGCAAGCTACTTTCGAACTGGGGTCGTAAGCCAACAGTTTGTCAAGCACGGCATCCGATATTTGATCGGCTACCTTGTCGGGGTGTCCTTCTGACACCGATTCGGATGTAAATAAGTATCCCATCTTTTTAAATTAAGAATTAAAAATTGAAAATTAAAAAATGAGAGAGAGTAGGAGAGGCGAGTGCTGCAAAGGATAAGCCGAAAGGCGTCAATCAGACGTGTTTTAGCATTTTTTTCCGTGGTTGCAAGCTACTCAAATCTGTCCACACTTTCATTTCGGGTACAAAGATAAAGAGATTTCGGAGATTATGAGTATCTTTGCCCTGTATTTAACACATAAATAGATTTATAATGATTCTAAATAAGAAATTTAAAACGCTTTTGGTGTTGGCACTTTATATAGGCTTCACGATTGCTATCTATGCCATTGTCTGCCATTTCATCGACAAGCCGTTTCAGGAGATTCATTTGCTGTATGCAGTATTGATAGGATGCATTGCCTATTTGCCGGTGTTTATTGCGGAGAAAAAGAAGAAATAAGTTCCTTCATCGTTTTTCCAAGTACCGGATGCACTAATCCGGGAGCAATTTCTGCCAGCGGCTTCATAACGAAGTCACGTTCTGCCATCAACGGATGGGGGAGGATCAACTTCGCTCCGGAGGGAGAAGTGGTGGAAAGTATCAAATCATCATAAAGCAACAGGTCAATATCAATCAGGCGGTCGCTATATATACCGTTGACGGATTTCTTCGTACGTCCCAATTCCTGTTCAATTGCCTGCGTTCTCTGTAAAACGTCTATGGGAGTCAATCCGGTATCTACACAAACTGCTGCATTCAGGAAACTGTTATCTGAAGAAAATCCCCAAGGGGCAGTTATGTAAAAAGCAGACAGGGAAACTATTTTCCCCACCTGCTCTTCTATTTTTTGCACGGCATCCCGAAGATTTTGTTCTTTATCTCCGAGGTTAGTGCCGAGTCCCAGATAAACTTTTGCCATTATTTGTCCAAAATCAGCATTGCATCTCCATACGTGCCGAAACGGTAACCTTCTTTCAATGCTACATGATAAGCATCCATCACTTGATCATAACCACCGAAAGCAGCTACAATCATCAGTAAGGTAGAAAGCGGCATGTGGAAATTGGAAATCATTGAATTGGCTACGGTAAATTCATACGGAGGGAAGATAAACTTGTTAGTCCATCCTTCAAATTCCTTGAGATGCCCGTCGGTGCTGACTGCGCTTTCAATAGCACGCATCACTGTCGTACCTACCGCACATACATTTCTACCGTTATCTTTGGCACGATTCACAGTTTTCACCGCCATTTCGTTTACAAACATTTGTTCTGAATCCATCTTATGCTTAGTCAAGTCCTCTACGTCGATGTCGCGGAAGTTACCCAGACCGGCGTGCAGAGTGATATATGCAAAGTCCACACCTTTGATTTCCAGACGTTTCATCAACTCACGGCTGAAGTGCAAACTAGCAGTCGGGGCAGTCACCGCACCTTCGTTCTTTGCGAAAATTGACTGGAAGCGTTCAGCATCTTCCGGTTCTACAGGACGGTTGATAATAGAGTGGGGGAGTGGAGTTTCACCCAAAGAATACAGTGCCTTTTTGAACTCGTCATGAGGTCCGTCGTAAAGGAAACGGAGCGTACGCCCGCGAGAAGTGGTGTTATCAATCACTTCAGCCACCATTGAATCGTCCGGACCGAAATACAGCTTGTTACCGATACGTATCTTACGTGCCGGATCAACCAATACGTCCCATAAACGAAGTTCTTCATTCAACTCACGCAACAAGAATACCTCGATACGAGCACCTGTCTTCTCCTTGTTACCATACAAGCGGGCAGGAAACACCTTCGTATCATTGAATATAAACACATCTTTATCATCAAAGTAGTCCAATACATCTTTGAACATCTTGTGCTCAATCTTACCTGTATTACGATGCAATACCATCAAACGCGACTCATCCCTATATTTCATAGGATGTAGAGCGATCTTATCCTCGGGTAACTTAAATTTGAATTGTGATAATTTCATATCTATTCCTTATTACGTTAATTATTTTCTTCCTCATTTTCTATCTCCTGTCCGTCGATCCACTCTTTAAAGTGTTCGGGGTTCAGGCAGTCTTCCAACCGGACATCACCTACGCGGGTGCGGATCAATCCTGTCAGGTGAGCTCCGCTATGAAGTGCTTCACCGATGTCGCGGGCCAGGGCACGGATATAAGTCCCTTTGCTGCATACGACACGGATTTGAATCATCGGTTCCGGATCATCCAGACGACATTCCAGCAATTCAATCTCGTCGATAACAAGCTGTTTTGCTTTTAGTTCGACTTCTTCTCCTTTCCGGGCCAGTTCGTAAGCACGCTTACCGTCTACCATACAGGCAGAGAAAGCAGGAGGTACCTGATCGATGGCACCGATAAAATGCGTCAGCACTTCTTCCACCAGTTCCCTCGTGATATGTTCGGTAGGGTAGGTGGCATCTATTTCATGTTCCAAATCGTATGACGGAGTAGTGGCACCCAAACGCAACGTTGCAACATACTCCTTCGTATGATATTGAAACTCTTCTATTCGTTTGGTTGCCTTGCCTGTACATACAATCATCACCCCTGTTGCAAGCGGGTCCAGTGTTCCGGCATGGCCGACTTTTAGTTTTTTCACTCCTATCCGGCGGCAAATATGATAGCGGGCATGCCCTACTACTTTAAATGAAGTCCATCCGAAAGGTTTATTGAAAAACAGTACTTCTCCTTTTTTAAAATTCATCAGCCAATTTCTAAGTTATATCCAAGCAACAGCATTACCAGAATGATTCCGCCAACTATAATTCTGTACCAGCCAAATGCTTTAAAGCCATATTTCGTAACAAAGCTAATAAAGAACTTGATAGCCAGCAAAGCAACGACAAAAGCCACCACATTACCGATAATAAGTGCCGGCATGTTGTTGACAAGAATTTCGGTTCCACCATCCAGGAAGAGTTTCAAGACCTTGTAGCCAGTTGCCGCAAACATAGTTGGCACGGCAAGAAAGAATGAAAACTCAGCAGCATCCTTACGAGTCAGTTTCTGGGCCATACCTCCGACGATGGTAGCCATCGAACGGGATACACCCGGTATCATTGCAATACATTGAAACAAACCGATATTGAATGCCTTTTTTTCTGTCAGCACGGTATCTTTACTTCCCTTCGAAAAAATCTTATCGCAGAACAGCATGAATATACCACCGATTACCAGCATCACTGCTACTATCGCTACACTTTCGAGCATCTCGTCTATCTTATCGCTAAACAGGAAACCCAAAATTGCTGCAGGAATAAAAGCCACCAGCAGCTTCCAGTAAAAATCGAATTTATGCAGAAAACACTTCAAAGCGGAAGCGCCTGCAGGAGCCGGTGTATGGTTCAACCGGAAAAAACGTTTCCAGTAAAGGCAGACTACTGAAAGAATTGCGCCAAACTGAATAATTACAGTAAACGCTTTTACAAATTCCGTACTTTCTACCCCTAGTATGTTTTGTGTAATAATCATGTGTCCTGTAGAAGAAACCGGTAAAAACTCTGTCAACCCTTCTACAATAGCAATAATAATCGTCTCAAATGTTGTTAAATCCCCCATTTTTATTCTTCTGTTTTTTGTGTTTTAGGTTTGCGCAATACTGCATAAATCATAGATATAAAGCCAAACAGGCAAACGACCGGCGCTACCTTGATTCTGCGTACACTGAAAATATCGGGTTCAAAAAGCGTTTCGGACGATGTAGGTCCCGTCATCAATAGAAAGCCGATAATAACAATCGCCATCCCTATTGCGAGCAAGATAAAGTTCACTTTATCAAAGGCAAATTTCTGCTTGTCAGACATAGTTTATTTTTTTTAAATATAGTACAGGCTGTTCGCTTTCATTCTCAAGTATTTATTCATGGAGAAATAGGCGCATAGCCACGTTATTACAATTCCAAACGCCAATACGCTTGCACAGACTATCAACATGACTTCAGGCGTGATGACCTGAAGTAATTCCTGTTCGTACGTCACGGCCCAATAAGCGGTCCCCATCAATATGGAATCGGCAACGATGGCTGCCAATATCCCGCTCCATACATTCTTTCGAAGGAATGGCCCCCGGATAAATCCCCAACTCGCCCCTACCAGTTTCATGGTGTGAATAAGGAAGCGTTTGGAGTAAATAGCCAGTCTTATGGTATTGTTTATCAGGGCAAAAGAAATAAAAGTAAGCACGACCGCCAAGGCAAGCAGTACCAGACTGATATTTCGTATGTTATCATTCACGGCGTCAATCAACTCCTTTCGATAGAGCACATCTTGTATGTTGGTATTCTTTTTAATCATTTTCTCTATCTTCGCAATGCTGTCCGAGTTGGCATAGTCAGAATGGAGTTTGATTTCGATGGAAGCGGTAAAAGGGTTATAGCCCAGAAATTCTTCCGGATCGGTTCCCATTGCTTCCGTCTGTTCTTTCAGTGCTTGTTTTTTAGAGATATATTCGGATTGTTTCACGAAAGGTTCCTGATTCAGCTTCTTCTGAAGTTTCAGTATATCCGCTTCCTTCATGTCGTCGCTGATAAGAACGGAGAAACTGATATTCTCGCGGACATATACGGAAAGATTGTGCGCTGTCAATACAAAAAAGACAACCAGTCCGAGCAACAGCAATACCAGTGCTGTACTGATACTCGACGTGATGAACTGCATGTCGAAAATCGAACCTGACTTATATTTGTTTTGATTTCCCATGCGTTATCTCTTTTTTCGGAATACATAAATCATTGAACTGCTGCGTTCTTTCCTTCCCAAAGCATTGAACCAGGCCAACGTCCCGGCAAACATCCCTTTCAGGAAACTGCATGAACTGCCACGATGTTTCTCGCTCAACATAGATACGTAAAACGCATCGAACGGCATCGGATGACGTGCCGCCATAATAAAACCATGGCGGGAAGCCAACTGTTGTATAGTGCCCGGAGTGAAATGCCAAAGATGACGGGGAACGTCATAAGCCGCCCAATACTCACCGTAGCGCTTGGCATCATAAGAAGAGCAGTTGGGTACTGCCACAATCAATACTCCTTTTTCTGTCAGCAGTTCGCGAAGCGTCTCCCAAGTCTCATTCAAAGATTCGAGATGCTCCATCACATGCCAGAGAGTGATGACATCAAAACTAGCAGGAGCAAACTCTTTCAGAGCCGATTCGGGCTTTACATCCAGTTCGAAATGTGTTTTTGCAAACTCACGTGCCTGCGGACTTTTCTCCACTGCCTCTACCTTCCATCCCCGACGAACCATTGTATCGGAAAAATAACCGGTTCCCGTACCTATATCGAGCAAACGCCCCGTCTTGCGATGCGCTTCCTTAGCTACCAGACGCGCTTTGCGGCCCAGCATATAAGAACGTACGTAATGGTAGATATTATTCATCGCGCCCTTGCGCGTATCAGTATGGGAGATGTAGTCGGGAGTCTCATAATACTTGCCTATCTCTGCTTCCACAGGAACTCCTTGTGTGAACGTAAATCCACAGTCCTCACACGAATACAGTTCAAACTGTTCGCCCGAAGCATAAAAATCCGTACAAGTCATGACGCGTTTCAAGTGCGTACCGCCACACACCGGACAAGCATTTATACTGAGTTTCTCCATTAATTTCTAAGCAAAATTAAGAGCCGCCTCGAATGACAAGACAACACTATACCCGAATTTGGTGCAAAGAAACAAATAAAAAGTGATGGATTGGGCTTTCGTTAAGGACTTTTAATAGAAGAGTTGCTCCCGATACAAGATGAGAGTAGTTTTGACAGCTCATATCGGGACAAGATATCTTTTTAAAGAAAGATTAAAAAGTCAGATTAACGGAAAAGCCCATGTTTCTGTAACTGGGTTGACGGAAGTTGTCTATGCCCTGCCCCCAGGTTCCGGTGCTTGCCGTAGATTCCGGATCAAACGGAGCTTTATTATACAACATAAGCAAGTTACGTCCCACTAATGCCACCCGTACATCCTGTATCCACTTCACCCATCGGTTGACGGGAATATGATAAGCAATCGACATTTCTGCAAGACGAATATTAGTGGCATCGTATGTATACACCGTTCCTGTACGTGCCCAGCCTACCAGCCTATAGTAGTTCTCTGCCGGAATCTTTTCACCACTCACCCAAACACCACCATTGTCACGGGCTATGGCTGTGGCCTGCGATACCCCAAATTGATCCATAACTGCTTGAGTCATTGATAGACCTACGCCGCCGAAGCGGGCGTGAATCACAAAATCAAGTTCAAAACCTTTCCAGGAAAAGCTATTTGCCAGCCCCATCGTATATTTAGGGTCAGCATTACCCGCATATATATATTCGTTTACAGGAACGACATTTTGTGAAGTTTTATCAATAACAACATTTCCCTGCTCATCCCTCTGCAAATCTGTAACATATATATCACCTATCGAGCCACCTTTCTTCAATGGAGTATACCAACCGCTACCTTTGGCCATCTGAATTTCTTCTAAATTAAAATCGGTATCTGTTATAGGATTTTTCTGTGGTTCTAAAAGCTGCTTTACTTCATTCTTATTGATAGAATAAGTGAAACGTCCATCCCACTTAACCTGCCCGATATTCATATTTGCACTCAAGGTTAGCTCGAAACCTTTATTATCAATCCTACACCCATTATACATGAAATAAATATCCCCCTGAGAAGGAATAGGAAGATATCCTCCAAACGGTAAATCGGAAGTAGATGTCTTATACATCGTAAACGCCAAATTGATTTTATCATTAAGAAAACCTGCATTGAGCCCTATTTCGTGAGACTTGGTATGCTCGGGATCCAACATATTATCCTCCAATCTAGGTTTCAAACCTACCCTTTTTTTATTCAAAAAGATATAATCGGTAAAACTATTGCCGGTTTCACTGTAGGTATAATTGAGTCTTAGAAACGAAAGGAATCGGTTGGGATTATCAGGCAACCATCCGGTTGGTACTACAGATGCTCCTATCGAAGGATAGATAACGTCTGTTGAATAACTTGAATTATCATCCCAAAATTTAAGCCATTCCATTCGTCCGCCCAAATCGAGATACAATCGGTTCTTATATCCCAATTGCGCAAGCATAAACAATGATGTAGCTCGGTCATGATAATTCCACTCTGCAGAAAAGGGATATCTCCGCTCATCCAATCCTGATAAATTAAACTGATTAAGCACTTTCAAAACGCCATCAGCATAAGAGTTATCAAATTTCGTATTACAAATAGAAGAGCCTAAGGTAGCATCAATTGAGAAGTCTCCTATCGTCTTACGGACATTAAACTGGAGATCGGAATAAATCTGTGTGTTTTCATCTTCAGATTCGTAATATGAACCTAAAGGACCGGCTTGAAGAGAAGACGCATAAAGTTTTTCAGTTGCAGTTTCTTGATCACGGTCGTAATGAATACGCCCTGACACATTAAGCCAAGAGGTCAAGTCGAATTTCATTCCTATTCCGCCCAGCAAACGCTTCTTTTTTTGATTGTAAAGATTACGGTTAATTATCCAATAAGGATTTTGCATACCCATCCCCATATCTCCTAAAGGCCAATATTGCGCATTAGCTCCAAGCCTCGGATCGTAAACTTCAAAATGATTCTTGTAGTTATAATCGGGATTGACATTAATACGTTCTTGCAATACGTCAGGTACCAAATAGACAGGAACCAGCGGATTACCATACATACCTTGCGATAACATATTCTGCTCTGCGGTATGAATATATCTCAAAGTGAAGTCGAGCTTTAGTCTATGATGTAATAAAGAAGATGTATTCCGGAGGGAGAAATTGTAACGATCCACATTGTTTTTGGGAATGATGCCGGTGCCATTCATCGTTACAGCCGAAACCCGGGTTTGATTATACTCATTTCCCATAGAAAGGCTAAGGGAGTTATTGATAGTATGTCCGGTACGGAAAAAATCCGTCGGGTCCCACGACTGGGGATGGTTTATCTTGTCTCCCCATTGCGCCCCGTAAGTCTGTTGGAATTCAGGCATAACAAGTGGCGAACTGAAAGTAGTACTATTCCCCAACTCTACTCTTAGTTTTCCGGAATTTGCTTTCTTAGTATTAATCATCACCACACCGCTAGCGGAACGACTACCATACAAAGTAGAAGCTGCTGCGGTACTCAAAACAGAAATACTCTCTATATCGTCAGGAGAGAAAGCTGCTATACCGTCACCAGTCTGCCAGTTAGAGGTGTATGAATTAGAAGGTTGCTCTGACTCCAGTCGTGGCAAAGGTACACCGTCCAAAGTAAAAAGCACATTGTTGGATTTTAATATGGAACGGTAACCACGTAGCACCATCCTTACTGAACCACCCACACCGGAAGCACTGGGATTAATAGTAGCGCCCGCCACTCTTCCTATCAGGGAGTTTACGAAATTGGCGTCTTTCACCTTCATCAGATCGGCCCCATCAATCTGTTGTGAACTGTATGGCAATTTCATCGTATCCTTTAAAACAGTTCCATTATCCGCATAAGTCACAGAAATGGGTAATAAGGCCAAAAAGAAAGCGGTACCACTTTTTTTCATCAAAGAAATGCAGAAAGATTGTGAGAAACCACAATTAAGCAATGTTTTGAGAGTAAATGCTTTCATAGGCATGAAATATTTAGATTTTGGTTATTACAAACTATTTGTATATCAAAGTATATAGGAAAACTATATATAATATAAATACAACCATAAGAGGCTTTCTACTAAAAGAGAAATGAAACTTTTTAAGAAAAATCTTAGCTTACATTTTAGATAGTTGTTATTTTCTTTACTAACAAACTTCAAATTACATGTCCTCGCACATTACCACCCAACAATATTATGTAACCCTAAAAGTATTCAAATTAGAGAATACCAAATACCCTGATACAAAAACGCAAACATATTTCAGTTCTTTATTTAGGAGCTTCGCCATAACAATTATTCCCTTTATCTCCTTTAGCAAACAACATCCACAATTCATAAAATGGAATTATTTGATACCAACCTGTGTTACCTCTATCATGGCACCGCTTTGCTCCTTGTGCCAACATAAACCAAACCGCAGGCAGACCATAACAATAAAAAAAGTGATGTGACTAGGCAAATTTAAGATATTATATTGAGAAAACAACTTTTCATTTCCGCATTTATGTAAAAAAATACCCTGACACAGAATAATTTCTAATTCCATATCAGGGTAGCAACCAAATGAGATTACAAAATAGTCAACCTATATCAGGGTAATACAATTTAAAATGTTCGATATTTAACTATCAATCTATTTCTCTACAAATTACCACTTAAAAAATCTACGTATTCTTTCTTCTTTATCATCAACGCCTTCATTATAAATATATCTATTTCTTAATGACAATGAATCCCTTAAATAACTAAAATAATTTCCACCATGAATTATTCTAAAACTTTGTGGTGCTCCATTGATATTTAAGAAACAAAAAGTTGAATCACTGAACAGCTTATACATCGACATCCAAACATTTCGATCAGGCAACTTTCCAAGAAATGAATAAGGTATCTCACTATCATACCGTAAAGAACGATAGCCATGAGGTCCAATCATAACAGGCAATGAATCCCTTAATATTAATTTTAATGTATCCTCTCCATTTACTACTGCATAACACATATTCCTCGTTGGATTATTCATTAATAATATAGAATCTGTTAAATTTCTCACACTAATCTTCCCACTAAATCTTCTTATATAGTATCTCATACTATCCAGTTCTAAATCAAAAAGAGTAGAAATACACGAATCCGGAACAATAATATCATGTGTAAACAAAGCCATTAATGCAGGTTTTCCTTGAGGTGTTTCTCCCGAAAAATAGGACCAAAGTTGCGGATATTCAAAAAGAAAAGCCGATGATAATACCTTTTTTACCAAAGTTGACCCATTTTCATATTTCCGAAGAGCCAATACCCACCCATCGTCCAAATGGAGATTCTCATGAAAATTAGAATCCGCCACAATTCCTTTTTCAAACAATTCAGTTCGCGACATTTCCTGCTCATCTAATTCTATAAAACAAAGATATTTCCCTTTATAGGTCATCACTTTAGAAGGTAACTCTGCACCATCCGAACCTGGAGAATCCGACCCTTTAATACTATAAATAATGCTGGAATCATTTGATAATACTTCATTTATTTCAATATATGGCGTTTGTAGATATCCACTATCTATCAATACTTTAACTTGTTCTGCCACTCGTTGATGTATCTCCACTGGCGAAAAAGAGGGGGAAACACATCCTCCCAATAAAATAAATAAGATAACATAAACCAAGTTCTTCATAAGTATATTGTTAATATTTTACATATCGTACTAAATCTGTATTACCCAATATTCGAATAGATTTTACCCGACTTTGATTTTTAGTATATTCGTACAACATTCCTTTTCTATCTTTCTTTAGTCCATTATCTTTTAGATAAACTGCATTTCTGCGCTGGGATTTAGCCAAATTAAAATCATTACCAGCTCCTCCCTTAGTTCCTCCAATCAAATGAGAATGAATATCTATAATTTTATCTCCTTGTACAGAGAGTTCATTTTTAGCGTTCTCGCCATTAACTCCATATGAATTTCGATCTGTCGTGACAACCGCAGTTCTCATACCATCATCGTCATACACATCCAATTTCCATTCCACAGATGTATAATCTGCCCCAAATTAAAAAACAGCTACAGCCGTCTCCAAGTCTTGTGTACTTCCATAATAAGAAAACGAATTATTATTTTCTCCTTGCACCTTATACATTTCGCCAAGCAATCCACTGTTAACTGTTACCATTATCGAACGATCTGTAGAAAGAAATAAATTATCTGTTGGGCTTTTACCTCTCATCTTCACAGGAGTAGTATTAAATAATTTTCCCGATTCGTTTATAACATAATCATCCTTTCCATCAACATCAACTCTCAATATTGGACTACTTTTACAAAATGTATATGAGTTCCAGTTATAATACTTCTCGCTTGATATATCAGGTACATGCCATCTTCCTATCATCGCATCATAATACCTCGCCCCATAATCATACCAATCCAATCCACCTTTCCGATCCAACTCTTTGCCATTATACTTATATGGCTGAACGTTATTACATCCATTAGACATTAAACCACCAAAAGGATAATAATCATTCACTTCATCAACATTACCTGCCTCGTCAGTAACAACCCTTACATTACCCTGATGATCTTTCAGATAGAAATGAAACTTATTATCTTGGAAACTATAATATCCCGCCTCATTCAAGAGCATCTTCAACTTCCCGTTCTCATAGATCACATTGCCACAATAAACAGTTATTGTTGTATCATTATTCATAATATGCGTGGTACGGACTTTCCTACCGTCTGCAGCATATTCATATACAATATTTGATTCTCCTGTTTTTCAAAATATCTACCTGTAGAATCAAAGGACTCCGTTAAAAACTACCTGCTTAATAAACAGTAAAGTCTATCAATCAGGTAGTTTTATCTTATTCTAAGAAATTTAGTCTAGTTCTCTTTAAAATAAGACTGCGGAAAAACGGTTGCAATTTGAATCGTTTGAGCATTTCTTTTTAGTAAGAATGTATCCAAGAAACAACCTAATTCACTCATATGATCATTCTGTTCTATTTTATAATTTAGTGGACAATACACCTGATATCTAACATTTCTTTCATATCTTAAAAGACATAATTGAGCATCATCATCCACCAACATAGAATCAGGTAAGTGTTTTTGACATATAGCCTTCATTCCAGAATAAAGGCTATCCACAAAAACGTCATCTATTGGTATTTCATGTCCCACAGAATCATATATATACGTTAAGTAACGTCCATTTTTTAGCATCTCGCACACATCCAGTTCTATTTTTATCCATTTCTTACCACCTAAAAGTACATACAATCCATTTGTCGCCCGCTTAAATGAAATATAATCAGTATTAGATAACAAACACCGCAACAAATCATCATGTCCTGCCGCTATTGCCGTCAAAGAACTCTCATATTCATCAAACGAAGTAAAAGCATTATCATTGATTTCGTTGATCATTTCCCAACAAAAATGCTGTAATTCAACAACAGTAGGATATCGCAAATAAACACGATAAAACAATTTAATGTGATGATATAAATCATACTTAAAATTGTAATCAGATGACACATTGTTCAATTTAACACTCCTACAACTACATAAGACAAACATAAAGCCACACAATATGTATAATATTATCTTTCTCATAACTATTTATTATAAAATAATCATCTATGTTTATTTATCAACGAACCTGCGCCCATCGCTGAATATTTCAAGCTAACAACATCATGTCCTTTTTTATTTACAAACCTTATTAAATAAGCCTTTTCTCCAGATTGCCATCCTCCAAAATCTTTAGGCATATCCCTATTTCCAACCCAATCCTCTAGTTGTGCCTTCATATCTCCACCTAAGACATAATAGATACCACTATCACTTCCTTCATATTCTATACTATATTCATTTCTATGGGTATCTATACCAACAAAACGAGATGATTTAAAATTCATGCCCTCAATAGAGAAATCAGTCATGGGACTTCCTATAGACTCTGTGTCATATTTGCTGCTTCTAGTATTTCTGGGAATAGTTTCAGAAAATATTGCTTCATCTATTTTTTTATATATGATACCAGCCAAAGTTTTTGCATCTTTTTTACTACCAAATAAAGAATAATAAATATTATCTTTTTGATAAGTTTTTCCCAAATATCTTGCTCCTCTGATCGCTTTATCCAATTGTTCTTGAGAATGTATATCCTCATTATAGTAATATTCCCATTCATCATCTTCTTCATCTGTCCCATTATTTTCTCTTTTCCTCTTATACCAGTCCATCCCATCAGGATCTATATATCTTATAGAATTATTACCACAATAATTGTAGGGAGTTAATCCATAATATTTCTCCGCCATCGGATCCACCACGTGCCATCTACCTATTGCCGCATCATAATGTCTAGCTCCATAATCATACCAATCCAATCCGCCTTTCCGATCCAACTCTTTACCATTATACTTATAAGACTGAACGTTATTGCCTGCATTAGACATCAAACCACCAAAAGGATGATAATCATTCACTTCATCGACTTTACCAGCTTCATCAGCAACTACACGAATATTTCCCTGATGATCTTTAATGTAAAAGTGGTACTTATTATCTTGGAAACTATAGTAACCCGCTTCATTCAGCAGCATCTTCAAAGTACCGTTCTCATAGATCGCATTGCCACAATAAACAGTGGACGTAACGTTATTGTTTATTGTATGCGTGGTACGGACTTTCCTACCGTCTGCAGCATATTCATACTCAATACTACTTCCGTCAGCAAAGCTAATGTGACTAGGCAAATTTAAGATATTATATTGAATTCCAGTTATATTTTTGTTTAAATCTTTAGTCAGGTTACCATTCTTGTCATAGGTGTATTCATTGTCCTGCTTCACGGTATCCTTGAATTCGAACCCGTTGTTGTAAGCCGACGCTGTGGCGGCATCATCCACACGTGTCAGCCAGTTGCCATCCAGTGTGAGCGTCAGGTCGTCAATCAGGCCGTAGGAGGAAGCACCTGTGCGTCCGTTACGACGGAGTGAAGTGAGGTTACTCTGCCTGTTATACGTGTAGGAGGTGCTATAGTTGGACGGGGAGTTCCGTTCCACAAGTAACTGGCAGCGGTCAACCGTGACATTCCGCCGTAGCTGAAGCGATATCCATGCATTCCTGTGTCGCCTGCGGCTTTCCAACTCATGGCAGATACGTTTCCTGTACTTCCGCCGTATGAGACGTTGTAATACAGTTTTTGGTTGAAAAAAGAACCATCAACAGCCGTCAGTTGAGAACGGGCATTATAATCGTACCACGATTCAAGGTTACCGCTTTTCCTGCAAAGGCGACTGTTCAAACACCCCAATCCATCGTATACACCATCTCGTACCTTCCATTCAAGCTATGCTTCGTATGGATTGACCTGCCTGTATGGCCATACCTATAGCTGTACTCTTCTGTACAAGGAGATTGTCAGGGAAAAGCATGAAGACATGCTGCGTTTCAAAGAATGGTCAATGGAATCATAAGTAACAATCCTTTTTCATATCAAGAAAGACTAATGGATGTGTAATAAAAAAAGATAAAACTGCCCTGATATAGAAAAATACATTCATGTCAGAGCAGTTGTTAAATATTGGTTACTCTTAACCTACAGATATTGGATTTATATCAGAGGATATCAATCTTCAACTATCAAGTTAGTTGCTGGTGTAAATTCCCATCCGGTTAAACCTGCTGTTTCGATTGCGTTTTTCAATCGTTCACTTACATAAGTGTTGGCGTCAAGTATACTAATGACAAAGAAATCCAGTTCATGATCAAAATCTTTGTTCATAACAATTCTATCGCCCCATATACCCCAAGAAATACCTTTTTCAGTCTCTATCTTTTCTCTTTTCTCCCAAAATTCTGTTTTTGAGTGAATAAAAAAAGAATCAGACTTATATCCGCTAGTTATGTCATATTCCTGAAACGAAGTTCTTTCATAATTGACAAAATCGGAATAATCAGAAACAATATGGAAAAGAAAATAATCTTGTTTAATCTTCCTTTTATATAATCCAAGTGGGTAGAACCGATGAGAACATAAATTATACTGCCCAAGAATTGCTTTGGCTCTAGGACTCATAATACGCAAGCGATTACTAAATCCATTGCTGATGAAATCTGTTAGTTTAGCATAGCCAGCCAACATTACTCCGTCAAGATTAGGAATATAATCGGGAAAAGTAGCTTTGTATTTGTATAAGCTGAATAAAGCATCTGGCGCATCTTCGTCATATCCTTTAATAAATTTATATACTTGCGGAAAATCATTACCTATAATCTTTTCATTTAAAGATTCGTCCATTATAAAATATTTCATAACACTATAAATTAAAATTAAGCATCCCAAGGGTTGATTGCTTTAACTGGTCTTATTAGTTCCACTGGTTTAATGACTTTTATTCCATCCGTTGGCAAAGTTAAACTTTTTAATTCCAAATCATTTACTTTTGTATTAGGATTGTTCTCTATTGCATTTTTTGCATTAGAAACTTGTCCTCTCACAAAATTAGCACTTTGTTCAGGTGAGGCGTTTGGATTCTTTTCTGCAAATTTTTCAAACTCTTTACGTAACTGTTCCGTATATTTAGGATGTTTTCCATGCTGTCCTTCTCCAGTAGCTTTACTGAATTTATCTACAGTCATTTTATTCTCTTTCCCTTCAAGTTTAAACCCGCCTTCTCTTGCAGCTTTTACAACATCATGTTTACCTAGCGATCTTAGAATAATATGGTGTTCCTCTTTAGGCAATGCTTTAACAACCTTATCCGCTGTACCTAACATTGTCATACGGCTACCCGTTGTTACCAAAGGATTAGCAGTCCCTAAAAAGAAAGGAGGGATTTGAACAGCTTTTCCATCCGGATCAATCAGACTTATCGGATTATTCACACAATACGCATATGGACTAATACCATAATACTTCTCCGCCAGCGGATCCACTGCATGCCAACGCCCAATCGCCGCATCATAATACCTTGCCCCATAATCATACCAATCTAATCCGCCTTTCCGATCCAACTCTTTGCCATTGTACTTATAAGACTGCACGTTATTACATACATTAGACATCAAACCACCAAAAGGATAATAATCATTCACTTCATCGACTTTACCGGCTTCATCAGCAACTACACGGATATTTCCCTGATGATCTTTAATGTAGAAATGGAATTTATTATCTTGGAAACTATAGTAACCAGACTCATTCAGCAACATCTTCAAAATCCCGTTCTCATAGATCGCATTGCCACAATAAACGGTGGACGTAACGTTATTGTTTATTGTATGCGTGGTACGGACTTTCCTACCGTCTGCAGCATATTCATATACAATATGACTTCCGTCAGCAAAGCTAATGTGACTAGGCAAATTTAAGATATTATATTGAATTCCAGTTATATTTTTGTTTAAATCTTTAGTCAGATTACCGTTTTTATCATATTCATATTCAACTGATTCATTGGCATTATCCTTAAACTCCATACCGTTACCAAATACAGAGTTGGTGGCATTGTCATAAACGGACTGCAATTGGTTTCCATTGTAGGTCAGATTCAGGTTGTCAATCAGACCGTAAGAATCCACATCGGTTTGACCGTATCTAAGCAGACCCAAGATATTACCCATTTTATCATAGCCGGTTATTTGCTCATTGAAGCGGTTCCGGTTTTGTTTTAAGTTAATACCTTCTCCATAAACAGCGTCTTTCAGGCAGGAAAGGAAAGCAACTTTTCATTTCCGCATTTATAAAAAGAGTAAGCATCCGATAAAGTACCCGTTTTCTCTGTCATATTTTCATAGCACCTTTGCCTGTGCAATATTGCATGAACTTCTAACATATTTTCATTATGACAAAAGAACAATTTACCTCTTTACAGGAACTGCATCGTTTAAGCGGTCTGAGTCTTCTGAAATTTCTGCAACGTGAACATGTCAGTTACTCCACGTACAATTATCGGAAACGTAAATCTTCCAGTGTTCCCGATCACGAGACATCTGCTCCCCAATCAGTCTTAGCCCCCATCAGCCTGACGTCCCCCTGTATTGCTTCCTCCTCTTCTGTTTCCGGAATGACCCTGTTGTTTCCTAATGGCGTCCGTGCCCATTTGGGTGCCGGTATGGAAGAGGCCGCTTCCCGTTTGATTAACCAATACGCCTGTTGCCATGTTCTGCCTGAATGATACGATGCGGTATTTTCTCTGCCCCGGCAGGACTGATATGCGCAAGGGTATCAGTTCTCTCTGCGGTGTGGTACACGAGCGTATGGGCTGCAGTGTCAGGAACGGTGATGTATTCATCTTCATTGGCAGCAGCCGTAAATTGATGAAGCTTCTCCATGCCGAGGATGGCGGTCTGGTGA